>Ga0207705_10000066_pt1 | contig 136520 bp, 124 predicted proteins | sample KBSC13metaG_FD_184314 | JGI IMG/M metagenome (GOLD analysis project Ga0207705, IMG submission 184314) | Corn rhizosphere microbial communities from Kellogg Biological Station, Michigan, USA - KBS C1-3 metaG (SPAdes) (version 2) | ecosystem: Host-associated > Plants > Roots > Rhizosphere >... | reverse complement strand
TGCCGGCCTCGAACTTGCCGCCGACGCTCCAGCCCTCCCATGGCGCGAAGTCCGCGCCATAGGCCTGGGTGAAACCGGTCGGGCCCGCGCCATATTCGTAGCGTTCCTCGGCGAAGACGTTGATCGAGTCCTTGAAGCGGTATTTGGTGCCGCCGGTCAGACGCCCGAGCCGGCCGGTGTTGAACGCGTCCGGGTTTTCGGAATCGAGCTGGTAGCTCATATAGAGCGAGCCGCGATCGCTCATCTTGTAGTTCGCCTTGGCGTTGGCGCCGAGGCCCTGGTCGCCCTCGGACACTTCGCCGCCCAAGGTCAACCGCTGGTTGACGGCGATGTCGCCGGCGACGCCGACCCGGTCGTTGGAGAGGCGTCCCTGATCGCGCTCGAGCGTCTTTTGCGCGAAGACCGAAGCCGACCAGGCGCGGTCGTCATAGGGAAGCTGCGGCGCATCCTGGGTCCTGGCGGGCGGGTTCGGCACATGGTGGTAGCCGATCGAGACCGCTGCGTCGGTGCGCTCGCCCTGAAGGTTGGTGGGCGCCGCGATCGGCGTGTAGGCGGTCGCCTGGCCACTTCCCTGGTCATCGGCACGCAGCCCGATACTGCCGTACCAGCCCTTGCCGAGATCATGGACCAGCCCGGCCTCGACCGCCTTGCGGCTGGTCAAGTCCCCTTGCGTGATGTCGGCCTTGGCCTTGAACGTCCCGACCGTGCCGAGCGGGATGTTGGCGGTGCCGCCATATTGGTCGATCGCCTCGCCGAAGGTGAGTTCGCCCGGCCCGGAATAGCCAGCCTCGCGCCGGCGGAAATAGCCGGTGAGGTTGCCGTGCATCGACTTGGTGATCTCATCGAGCGCGGCGGCGCCCTCCAGCACGAATGCATTCGAGCCGCCGGCTGCGGACGGGGTGACGTGCGTGAAGTCATAGCCGCCGGTCGACGAGAAGAGCGTGCCGTTGCCCTGCCCGTCCGAATGCGCGAACTCACCGCGGAGGAAGGTGCCGGGCTTGTAGCGCAGCAGCAGATCGGTGCCGTACAAGGTCTGGCGCGACTGGTCCTCGCCCTGACGATAGCCGGTGACGCCGACGCGGACATGATCGCCGACCCATTGTTGCGCGCGGCCGCCATAGGTGAGCGCGTTCGGGCGGGTCAGGCCGGGCGTATATTCGTAGGTCGTGACCAGCCACACCGGATTGCCGGCGAGGCTCGAATTGTGGACGAACAGGCTGGTGTCGGCGACGATCGGCAGCGGGTTCCTGAGCAGGATCCGGCCCTGGATATAATTCATGTCGTAATCGCGCGCTTCGATCAGCTCCTGCCGCTCGAGCACGATCCCGGAATCGCGGTCGCGTACTTCCATGAAGACGCGCTCCGACCCCTGGGCCACGTCCTGGTTGCGCAGATAATAGACCGAGCCGCCTGTCGAGGCGAACTCCTCGCGGCTGTCGATCGTGCCGGGATCGGCGGCGAAGGCGTTGACCTCGCTCTTATGCTCACCCTGGCTGGTGCTGCCGGCATGCCATTTGACGCCCGCACCATAGAGCGCGCGGCTGTAGCGGACGAGGTCGGTGCCGGTGAGCGCGGTGTGGAAATTGCCCCACATCGCCTCGGTATTCGCGTTCTCCGCGCGCAGGTAGAAGCGCCCGTAGGTCGGCGCATCCTGGATCAGCGTCGAATCGTCACCATAGGTCGGATAATGGAGCTCGGGATCGAGCCGGCGCAGGAAGGCGCGGCTGTCCTTCTTGAGGAAGTCGCTGAACAGATCGTCGATCGGATGTTCGCCCGTATCGGCAGCGGCGGTGAGCTTCCATGTCTGCGCCAACTGGCCTTTGGCGTAGAAAGCGAGGCGACCATCCACGAAATTCTTGCGCGTGTCCGCGCGATCGACCCCCTGCAGGTCAGCCGTCGCCTGGTTCATGCTGCGATGACCCGCGGTCAGGTCAGCAATCGCGACCACAAACCGATCGTCCCAGGGCTGGTTCAGCGCGCGCGTGTAGACCTGGGCCTCGCCCGTGGGCGGGGCGACCCGGATCACGACCTCCTTGGTCTTCTGCGGCACGATCTGTTGCGCGACGAAACGGCCGGCCTTGTCGACCGGCACAACGATACCGAATGCTTCGACCCTCGATCCAACCCCGGCATCGCCGCTGATCGTCACCTCAGCGCCGCGCACGTCGATATTGGCCTTGGTGCGCTGATTGTCGAAGCTCGGGCCGTCCCGCACGTCGCCCCTGACGGGCGGCGCCGCGACGATCGCGAAATCCTGCGGCGCGGTCTCGTCGAAATGCCCGGCCGCGTCATAGACCCGCAACACCACCCGCAGCGGCTGCGGCGTGGTTGCTGCCGTCCACAAAGCGGGCTTGCCCAGCGTCACCGGCAGCGAAACGAGCGGCGTGCCCTCAGTCGAGCTGTTGGCCGGGAAGATGCGCAATTCGGCGCGGGCGATGAACGCACCATAATTGCTCATCATGTGGAAGGTGACGGTCTCACCCGGCGCCGCGCTGGGCAAGGCCGTAACCACGCTTAGGATCGGCTCCGCGCGGAGCGTGGTAATCTGGACCTGTATCTTGTCGCCGGCGAGCGCCTTGTCGGTGGACCGCTGCGCATCGCCATCGACCGGCCAGGCACCCGCCGGCGTGTGGCCGTCGATCGTCACTCGGAACGGATCATAGGCGCCGCCCTGCTCGAGATTGGCTGCGAGCGGGCCTGGCTCTACCGCGCTGTCCGCAGGCCGGCGCTGGCAGACCTTCGGGCCGCACGGATCGCCAGACGTGTCGGCAGGCGGAGTGGCGGCCTGCGCCGCGGTCAGCGCCAACTGCGACAGGCCCAGCGCCAGCAGAGTGAGACGGCGGCTCACCAGCTTTCCTCCGTCTCGATGACAAGTCGGCAGCGGCGGGCTTTCTCACCCCACTTATGCTCGACCAGCGCTTTGAGCTTCGCCACTCGCGCATGGACCAGCTTCGGATCCTCGCCGCGTGGAATATAAGCGATGCGCAGGACCGAGGGCTGCCCCTCCAACGTCTGGATCAGGGCATCGACCTTGGCGAGATAATCCGGCGCGAGTTCCTCGCCCCTGAACACCGCGTCCTGCACGTCGAGCCGGACGACACGCAGCAATGCCGCTCCGAAATTCCGCTTCACGAACTTGCCCCGCGTCAGACGGACCGTCTCCGGATTGTCGCTGGTGACGCGGTAGCCGGTCGGCAGGGTGCGCGTGTCGAGCTTGAGGATGAAGTTCGATCCGCGATCCGCGTTGGCGATCATCGGGCAGGTGACGTGATAGCGGCCCTCACGGTCGGTCGTGATCAGGTCGCCCGCGACCGTGACGACGCGCACGCCGGGCAGGCCGGGCTCGCCTTCGTCCTCGACGCCATTGCCGTTCCTGTCGTCGAAGACCTTGCCGAGTATATCGGTGCAGTCGAAGTCGGCATCGGGCTCTATCCGTACGGTCGCCTCGGCGACGTTGGACACGATCGTGGTGGTCCCGACGTTGACCGCCCACGCCTGATTGACATGCTCGCCATCGCCCGCGCCCGCGCCGACCGTCAGGATCAGGTCGTAGGTCTTGGACTCGCCAGCGGCGAAATTGGCTGCCGGGAAGGTAAGGAGCCGGCCATTCTCGACCGGGGTGACGGGCAGGCCGTTCATCCGCGCGGTTCCGGTGCGGTAGCGGAAGCCCGCGGGCAGCTGATCGACCACCGCGACGTTCGGCACGGCGGAGGAAAGCATGTCCTTGGCCGTGATCGTGTAGGGCACCAGCCCGCCCCGCGTGACGTCGCGCATCGGCGTCGTCTTGGTGACGACGATCGCGCCCTTAAGAATGGGATCGATGGGCAAGTTATTGTTGACCACATTGGCCGACACGCCGGCCGTCAGCACGAAGCTGAGATAATAGGCCGTCGAACTCTGGCCGACCGTGCAGCTCGTGATGGCGGTCGCCGGAGGCGCGCCGTCGAAGGCCGAGATCAGCATCGGATCGGGGGTCGAGCCGACGGTGAACGGCCCCGGGCAAGGCGCGATCCGGGTCGAAGGCGTAACCGGGCTATAGGCCCCGCCCGCGGGCGGGGCGTAGGTCAGCGTGTAGATGCCGTTGGGCGCTCCCGGCAGCAGCAGGAACTGATAGAAACCGTCGGCCCCGACCGTCTGGCTGGCGTTGATCGCGCCGCCGAGAAGCTGGGTCGCGGGGTCGAAGCCCGCCGGGCCCGTAATCTTGACGGTCGATCCCGGCACCACTTGGCGCGTAACCGAGTCATAGATCACGCCCGAGGGATCGAGCGGCAGCGATTGCTGCTGAATATTGGCGCCGGGCGCGAGATTGATGTTGCGGATCTGGCCCGTCGAGAACTCCGCCCCGCCGGGATTACCGGTCGATGCGACGCCATCGGCCGCAGGCAAGCCAGTCTCATTCGGTCGAGCACTGCCGAAGGCCGCCTGGCTGGACGGCTCGCGGAACAGCAGCGAATAGCCCGAACCCGGGGGCAAGGCTGTGAACTTATACTGGCCGTTCGAATCGGTGATGGTCGAACCGACCTGGATGCCGCCCTGGAAAAGCTGCACGGTCCAGCCGCCCTTGCCCGGCTCATTGGTGTTCCGCACGCCATCATGGTTGGCGTCGAACCAGACGCTTCCGGCGAGGTCGGCACCCGGCCCGCGCTCGCCGAACAGGTAGGATGTCGCATCCTGCGCGGCACCGAGCGCGATACCCGAAATGGTGTCGCCCGGCGACGGGAGCGTGCTTCCGCCCGCGGTGCCCGCACTTTCGTTGCCGTCGTCATAGCCCGCCGGCTGCGTCTCGATCAGCGCGTAGGTGCCACCGACCACATTGGCGAACATGAAGCTGCCGTCGGCTGCGGTGACCGTGGTCCTCGAAACGGCGAGTCCATTGGCGTCGGTTCCCTGCAGTCGCACGGTGACGCCCGCGATCGGTGGTTCGGTGGGGCCGCGATGGCCGTTGAAATTGCTGTCGTTATAGACCGCGCCGGCGATCGAGCCCGTCCGTTCGCCGAAATTGATCGGCGCTGGGGTCGTCGTCGCCACCGTCAAGCTGACAAGATTGTCGCTATGCTCGGGCCCGCTGCCATAACCGGCCGGCTGCGTCTCCGCGACCACGTAGGAGCCGGATGCGACATTATCGAAGCGGTACGTCCCGTCAGCCGCCGTGGTCGCGGTCGCGACGACGGTACCTGCAGGTGTCTGCAGGGCGACATGGACGCCGGCGATCGGCGTGTCGGCCCCATCGAGACCCCCGCTCAGATTGGTGTCGACATAGACGGTGCCGGTGATCGACACGCTCTGCTCACCGAACAGATAGCCCGTGGCATCCGTACCGACGGGAAGTGGGATCGCACTCAGCACGTCGTTGCCCGCAGTGCCACCAACCGAGCCGGTGTGATCCAATCCATCGGCATAAGCCGCGGGCTGGGTCTCGGTCAGCGTGTAGGTACCCGACAGCAGATCGGAGAATTTATAGTCGCCGTTGGCGTCGGTGGTCGTGGTCTGGCTGACCGCGCCGGCGGCGGCGTTAGTACCGGTCAACGCGACCGTGACACCCGAGATGCCGTTCTCACTCGCCTGGCGCTGGCCGTCGCCCGACGTATCGACATAGACCGAGCCCGCGATCGTGGAGACGGTGTCGCCGAAATTCACAACCGCCACGCCCCCGGCGGTGACTGTCGTCGCAACCGTGTCCGGCGAGGACGAGCCATATCCGGCGGGTTGCGTCTCGACCACGCTGTAAGAGCCGGGCGTCAGATTGGTGAAGCTGTAGCTGCCATCGGCCGCGGTGGTGGTCGTCCCGATCACGGTCGCGCCCTGCTTCAGGGTGACCGTCACGCCAGCGATGCCGGGCTCGCCGCCGCTGTCGATCCCGTCGCGCTGCGGATCCTTGAACACGCGCCCGTTGAGCGCGCCCGTGGACGCGCCGGAGCTCAGCTCCTGGAACAGATAGCCGGTTGCGGCGGTGTTCGCGGCCAGGCTGATCGACGCGATGGTGTTATGGGCAGCCGTCGCATCGAACGCGCTGTTGTCAACGGTGCCTCCCGAGGTACCCGCGGTTTCGCGTCCGTCATTCGCCGCGCCCGGCTGCGTTTCGACGATCGTGTAGGTCCCGGCGGGCAGATGGTCGAATTTGAAGGCACCCGTGCCGGCCGCGCTGGTGGTCGTCAGCGCGGGGATGGTGTTTCCCCAATTATCGGTTCCGTTGAGCGTGAGCGTCACCGCGCCCAGACCCTCGCCTGAATCCACGACATTGTCGCTATTGGCGTCGAGGAAGACCGTGCCCGCGATCGAGGATTCGACGATCTGGACGTTGGCGGTTTTGCTGTTGTTCGCCGGCACGTTGTCGCTGGTAAGCGGGTTGCCGCCGGCGTCCTGACCAGGCGCGATCGTGGCGGTGTTGGTGACGTTGGTCCCGATCGGGCCCGCATATGGATAAGTCGCGACTGCCTTCAGCTGGAGCGTTGCGGTGCCCCCCGTCGGGAAGGATCCGTCGAGCACGCACAGGATCACGGACGAGCAGCTGACGGTGCCCACCGACGCGCCGCCACTGACGGCAGTGATGGCCGGGGTGAAGCCGCTATAGAGCGCAAGGCCGGTCGGAAGCGTGTCGGTCAGGCGCATCTGGGTCGTATCCGACGTTCCGTTATTGCGGAGCACAATCGTGTAGAGGATGGGTTCGTTGACGCTCGCCTGCGCCGCTCCCGGCGTCTTCGACACGACCTCGAGGTCGGCGGTCGGCAGCACCGTCGTCGTCTCGGTAATATTCGAATTGTTGGCGAGATTGTTGTCCGCCTGGATCACCGTCGTCGAGGACTGCTCGGTCGAGGTAACCTGCGACGTGATCTTGAAGGTCAGCGGTGCGGTCGGCGTGGTCGCCCCGCCCGGGGTGAAATGAACGCGGAACACGACATCGGTGCCCGGGTCGAGCCAATTGTTGGCGGGCGTGACCTGATCGATCCGGCACAGCAGGTTGCCGCCCGTCACCTGACACCCGGTATTGGCGCCGACGTTGGTGGCGTAGCTGATGCCCGAGCCGTGCGTGACGCCGGCCGGATTGGTCGCCTCGTCATGGAAGGTCATCGTGTAGCCGGACGGCGGCAACGGCACGGTCAGCGCCTGAATATCGTTCGCACGCGACGGCCCGACATTGGTGACGTGAATGTCATAGGTGAGATCTGGACCGTAACCGATCGGGTCGTAGGTCGAGTCCGGCTCGCCGTTGGTGATCGAGATGTCGTAGATCGGCCCGTTGACCGGATGATTCAGTGACTTGCTGTCGTTCGACGCGTTGGTGTCGGTCGCGCTGGTGGTGACGGTCGCCGTGTTGATATAGGAGGTGGGGAAAGTGGTGACGCCCCCGAACGGGTAAAGCGGCCGGACCTGCTGCGTCAGCGACCGTGACACATTGAGCGCGACGCTGGACCAGGTGCAGGTGAAGGTGCCCGTGGTCGCATCGGCGGTGCAGGAGGTCGCCGTAGGCGCCGTAGGCGATCCCACCAGCGCGAATTTCGTCGGGTCGACCGTATCCGTGACCACGACATTGGTCGCCGTATTGGGCCCCGAATTCTTGATCGCGAGCGCGTAGGTCGAGATAACGCCGACCCGCGCCGGCGATGGCGAGATCGAGTTGCTCGTGACGCTCACGTCCGCAACCGGGTCGATTTTGTAACTCGCGCTGGCGCTCGTGGTGGCGTTCAGATTGACGCTGTCGGGCGAGGCGACCGTGGCCGTATTGGTGAACGTTCCGTCTAGCAGCGGGCGGCTGATTTGCGCGACGAGGCTCTGCGATTGACCCGGCCCCAGGTTCGACATTGTCCAGGATATCGTGCTGCTCGCGCTGTTCCACGAAGGGGTCCCGGAGGTGGCATTGAGCACCGGCGTGGGGGTCGGGAAGCCGCTGATCGCGCTGATGCCCTTGCCGGTCAGATTGTCCGTCACCGTGACGGTAGGCGCATTGTCCGCCGCGGCGTCGTTGGAGACCGTAAGCCGGAGGTAAAGTGTCGGGGACGTGCCGTGTATCTCGGTCGGCGCCGCCCAGTTGGTGCCGTCCTCGGAAGCCTCTTTTATGAGGGTCAGATTGGAATGGAGGGAGGTGGCTGCCGATCCGACCGTGACACAATCGTTGGCGGTATTGAGGTCGGTGGGCGTTGGCCCACCTGCTGCCGCGGTTTCGCCGGTGCAGGCTGTGTTGCTGACGGTACCCGTGGCACCGGCACCCGCAAGGGTTTGCAGTACCACCGTGCGTGAGAGGCCCATCGCTACGGTTGCGCTGCTGGCCAGCGTGCATGTCACGCGCTGCCCGCCCAACGTACCGCCCGCAGCGGCCGAGCAACTCCAGCCGCTGCTCGGAGAGCTCGCCGCAGAATTGAGCGCGACGAACGTTTCGTTCGGCCCCAGATCGTCGATGATCCGCAGCGGATGCGCGGCGGAGATCACTGCGTTCGCGGGACCGTTGTTGGTAGCCGTAATCGTGCTCGTCAGCGTGTCGCCAGGCGACACCGGGTTAGGCGTCTTGACCTTGTCGATCGACCAATCAGCGGTGTCGCCAAGAACCTGGAAGGTGACGCTTTTGCTATCGTTAGAAGAAACCGGATCGATGAACCCGGAGGGCGGCGCAACCGTCGCCGTGTTGGTCAGCGTGCCGCCCGAAAGCGAAGCGCCCGTTACGGGAACGGAAAAGGACTGGAACGTACCTGCGGCAAGAGTGCCCGTCGTGCAGGTGACGGTCTGTCCGGTCTTGGAGCAGCCGCTCGGTGGCGTATTGATCGTCAGCGAGGCATCGACCGGGTCGGTGATCGTCGCCCCGGTCACCGTCATGGGGCCGTTGTTCGTAACCTTCAGCGTGATCGTGCCCGGCTCGCTCACGGAATAGACCGCGGACATGCTCTTGTCGGCTTTCAGATCGGTGCCGGGCGTGATGTTGGTAAAGACCTGGGACTGGGCGGTCCCGTCCTTGTCGATGATGGTCGCCACGCTCGGCGCCGCATTGACCGTGTTGAGGATCGTACCCGACGATGCCGAGACCACTTTGCCGGTTATGGTGATCGTAGGATAGACGCCGGTGATCGAGGCGCCGCTATATGTGGCGGTTACCACCCCGCCGCTGACGACGCACGTCCAGTTCGTACCGCAACCGGTCGGCGTCGTGCTCGTGAAGTCGGCCGATGGCGGCAAATTGTCGGTCACGACAATCTGGTTTGTCGCATCCGGACCGGCATTGGTGACGACGACCTGGTAGGAAATCGTGCTGCCGCCGGGGGTCGAGCCGGTGACGCCGGCCGAAGTGCCGCCGACACCGTCGATCATCGTCGTGCTGAGATCGGCGCCCTGGCGGACAGTCGTTGCCTTCGTCAGCGTGTCATTGGTGGAGACCGGATCCGCGGCCGAGGCGCTGGAGATCGAGGCGACAGTGTTGTGGGATCCGACGGTGGAGGCCGTCGCATCATAGGTGATAATCGTATCGCCGACCGGCAGCGAAGCCGGCGTACACGTAATGGTCGAGCCGCTCAGGCTGCAGCCCAGCGCCGCCGACAAGGTAGCTGGATCGACCGTGAAATCCGGCGACGCATTGATCGTGATCACCGCGTCATTGATGGCGGCGGAGCCGAAGTTGGTCGCGCGCACGGTAAAGGTACGCACCGCGCCGCGCGCAGTCGGATCTGTGAAGGTATAATTGGTGATGCCGAGGTCGGTCGCCGCATAAGCCGCGGCAGGCACGAGGACACACGCCGCGAAAAGCAGCCGCGCCAGCGCGCGCCACAAAACACCCCCACGCCCCACGTGTCGGTTCCCCCGGTATAACCGACCCCCCGGTCGGTCCTTCTCGACTAGCGCGGTTGGGAATGATTACCAACAGGTTCATTGTAAACAATTGTCATCCCGGCCCATCTGTGCCCGTGTCGCCACGTAGCGGGGCCTAGCCCGACATAAGATGTGCCTCGTTCGAGCCCACCGATTTCCCTGCGGCGCGCATTAGGGTATCCAACGGCCATGCGAACCGCGCCCAAGCTCCTTCCGATTCAGGCGCTCGTCGCCTGTCTAAGCCTCACCGCCTGCGCGAGCACATCGCATGTTACCGCTTTCCAGGAGGCGCCGATCGCGCCTGCGCCGCGCACGCTGGCCCTAGCCTTGGATCCGGGTGAGAATCTGCCACTCGGGATCACCCGTGACGTGGTCGATGCCGCGGCGGGCAAGGCCGGTTTCGTGCTCGGCGGCGACGCATCGCGCTACCGGCTTGCGCTTACCGCCGCGCTGGGCGCATCCGACGCCGGCTCCTATCTTCCGCCGGGCAATTCCGCGTCGGCGCCCAATTGGGTTGCCCGCCCGGACCGCAACTGGCGCGCGCGCTTCGCCGGCGGCCGGGTGCTGCGCGTCACGGCGGTCCTGATCGACGGGGAAGGAAATCGCGAAATATGGCGCGGCACCGGTCTGTTACGCACCAGCGATCCGGGTGAGGCGCCGGAACTTGCGCGCGAAGTGCTCGCCAAATTGCCGCGCGGCTGATCGTGATGCCCCTTATCGCCCTCGCCACCGCCCCCGCCGAGCGGGTTGTCGCTATCGGTGACGTGCTGGCGGCGCGCGTTAACGGCGCGCTCGTCCAGATGCGCGTGGACCCCGCCGGCACCGCCATGCCCCTGATCGACGATGCGGCGGCAGCGCGGGCCGGCCTCAAGCCGTCGATCATCGGGATTGGCTATGCAGTAGGACCACAGAAGGTTTTAGGCCGCACGGCGCTCGTCCCGGTCGATTTCGGCGCAGGGCCAGCCAAACATCGCGTCGGCTTCACGCCACAGCGTTATGCGGCCGCCGCGGAGGGATCGATCGGACCAGCCGGCCTGCCGGAGCCAGTGGTGCGCTTTCAGCTGCGTGCTCCGCAGTCGAACGAACGAACCATTACGTTGCCGATGGCGGATCAAGGCGGGATCGCCGCACGCTGGGGCGAGCGTTTCGCGATCGTGTTCGTCGGCGGAGCGCCGATGCGTATCCGGTTCGATCCCTATCATCGCCGGACGCTTGCGACCGCCGGCGCCGCGGTGCGACTGGCCGCTGCCAATGGGGGTACGATGACGGGTGCGACGGGAACAGCCGAGATCGCCTTCGGGATCGACCGGCCAGTCCGCGACATGGCGCTCGGCACCCCTCTGCAAATCGGGCCCTTCGCGATCACGCGGCTGGGTGTGCGGACAAGTGACTTCGGCAGCACTGCGGGCGTACCGGCAGACTATGCCGATCCCGACGAGGTGATCGTCGCGTCCAGGGGAAAACACGATCCCAGCGCGGACCGGATCAATATCGGCAGCGATCTGCTCGACCATTGCTCTTCGATCCTCTTCGACACGACGCATCGACGGATCACGCTGAGCTGTGCGTGACGGTCAGCCCCTCGGTCGCTATCGGCAAACGCACATTGAAAGTAGTGCCTACGCCGAGCTCGCTCTCGACCTCAACCGCGCCGCCGTGGCGCTGGACCACCGTACGTACGAAAGCCAGGCCGAGGCCGGCGCCCGAACCTTCAACCCCGCGCGAACGATGGAAGGGGCGGAAGATGGCGTCGATATCTTCTGGTGCGATACCATGCCCTTGATCGGCAATGCGGCAGCTTAATGTGGCCTGCTCGCGCTGAATCTCGCAACGGACCACCGTGCCCTCGTCGCTATATTTAATCGCGTTGCCGATGAGGTTGCAAAGCATGCGCGACAGCAGGGATCGATCGCCGAGAACGAGATACTCATCATCCGGGTCGGGCGCCTCTACCCGGATTTTCTTGGCCTGCGCTAACGCCCACTGATCGTCGGCCGCCTCGATCAACAGCGCGGCGAAATCGAGCAACTCCCGCGCATGCTGCCCCGATTCGGCGCGTGCGTAATGGACGAAATCATCGGCCAGCTTGAGCGTGCGCCGCGCATAGCCCTCGATGCGTGATCGCACGGACCGATCCGCTTCGCCCTTATGTTCGAGCAGAGCGAGGATCGAAGCCTGGGGCGAGCGCATGTCATGCGTCAGCAGTTGGAGCGCATCCTCGCGCTGGCGCGTCGCCAGGCGGATCGCGGTGATATCGGTGAGGCGCGCGATGGAGCCGGCGCGGTTTCCCTGACTGTCTTTGAGCGGCACGACGGCGAGCACGAATATGCGCCCGTCCGCTGCGGCGATTTCGCACGGACGCTCGGCGATTTCCCGCGGAAGGTCGGCGGCCAGTCCGCGCAGCAGGCCTGACAGCGGTTGCCCCACACTTGCGCCGAACAATGCGTCCGCCGCACGGTTGGCTACCAGCACTTCGCCATGCGCGTCAGTCACGAGCGTGGCATCCGGCAAGGCCTGCAGGCTGTCCGCGAAAAAGCGCCGAAGATCGCGGACGCGCCCGATCGCCATGTGCAGCAGCGCCGTTTGCCGCGCGATCGCCTCGCGGAACCAGCCGAGCTGCGGACGGGTGGCCGCGCCCGTGGGCAGCATGTCCGCCTCGCCCCGCAGCTGGGTCAATTCCTCGACCATGAAGGCGTTGGCCGCTTCCAGCCGCCGCCAAGCCCACAGCGGGTAGACAATCAGCAGTCCAGCGAGCGCGGCGGTTGGCGGTAGCCAGATATCCGCCCAGACAAGCAGGCCGGCGCTGAGGCCCACGACCAGCAGCATCAAGCCGAGGCCAAGGACCACGTTGATCCGCGGCGGCAACACCAGCAGCGCGATCAGCAATATCGCCAGCGGCACCAAAGCCACCGCGAGAGCCATGCTGGGCCTGACCTGATGGATCGCCCGATTGTCAATCAGCGCATCGATCAGATTGGCCAGGATCTCGACTCCCGGCATCGCGCCGCTCGGCACGGGATATTGATCGCCCGATCCCCTCGCGGTGCTGCCTACGAGGATCACCTTGCCCGCCAGCAATTCGGGCGGGACCTCGCCACGCAGCACCGCGCCGAACGATATCGCGCGATGAAACCCCGAGCCTTTCGAGAAGGGAATCAAGATCGGCGTCGAGAATCCGAAACGGCCGGCGGGCAAGGGCTCGGCGGCGCTTCGCCGAAAGGCCTGCGATGCGTGGCCGGCGACCAATCGGTTCACCTGCTCGGCCAGATCAGGCCAATGCGCCTCGCGCGTTCCGCCGATCAGGCTGGCCCGCCGCACAATGCCGTCACGATCGGGCGTCAGATCGGCGTGACCAACCGCACGCACCGCCTGCGCAATTGGCGCGACCGGCGCCTGCAAATCGAATGGTGCGCCATTATCCCCCGGCACCGAAAAGGTGACTGGCAATACCACATTGCCCGCCCGGGCGATCGCTTGGGCCAGGCCGGGATCCTGCGCTGTCGGTTCGACGAAAAGCACGTCATAGCCGATCGCCGCCGGTTTCGCGGCGGCAAGCCGCTCGATCAGCCGCGCATGGACATCGCGCGGCCATGGCCAATGGCCGATCGAGCCCAGGCTGGCCTCGTCAATCGCGACGATCGTGACGTTCGACTGAAGCGCAGGACGCGCGCGCATCAAAGCATCGTAAGCGAGATTGTCGGGGCGCTCGGTCAGATCGTAGGAAACGAGCAGGCAGAGCGTGAAAACCGCGAGTCCCGCGACCAGCAGCCACTCAAGAAGCAGGCGGCTTCGCACGGGTCTTCGCTGGTTCTGGCACACCGGCCACGGTCAGGGTCTGCTGCGCCGACCAATTGCTGTAACTCTTGCCGTTGCTGACGCCACTCGTCTGCACGCGCCAGACATAGTCGCCCGGTGGCAGATCGGTCGCGACGAAGCTCTTGGCCGTCAGGCCCGGCTCGTCGATCGCGGGGGCATCGGGCGCGCCGGCGCGCGCTATGACGAAGCGATATTGGTGGACGCCTTCGCCCAGGTCCTGCCACTTGAACAGATAGCGCCGTCCGCCCAGCGCCTCGACCGTCGCACGAATTGCGTTCAGATGCCGCTCGAAACCGATGACGCGCGGTAGCCCTTCGATCTCGTTCACATCCACGCCGGTGACGCGCACGAAATAGGCGCCGTCCGGAACCGAGGGCAGACTGGCTTGCGCCTGATCGACCATCACTTCTTCGGTGATGTCGAGGAAACCGGCATCCCGGGCGATCTGCACACGATAGCGCACGGCCTTGTCGAGCGGAAGAATCCGGAATGCGAGTTCGGGATCGGACTGGATCCTGGCGGGATCGACGATGTCGGGCGGAGGCAGCAATGGCACAGGGCCGGTCGTACCCTCCGGCGTGACACGCGCGCCCACCCCCGGGTCGAGCAGGGTTTCGGCGCCACCGCCGGCCAGACCGACATGGCCGCCGAGCACCTCGGTCGTGGCGGCCTTACCTCCATCCAGCACCGCGACGCGGAAATTGGTCCCGCGCACCGCCGCAACGGAGATGGGCGTGCGCATCTCGAACCGGTCGCGCCCATTGGTCCGAGGCGTAACCTCGGTCTGGGTCCGGCCATCGTCGACGCGAAACAGGCGCTCCATTTCGTTGGTGAGACGGAAGCGTCGGAGCCGTTCGACGCGAACGGTCGTCTGCGACGGCAGGGTGATGGTCGATCCGTCGGTCAGGCCGATCGAGAGGAAGGCATTCTGTCCGGTCTGGATACGCCCACCCTCGTTGACGGCCACGCCGAGTGCTGCGGCCTGACCATCGATCGTGGCCGAACCCCGAAACGCAATGACCTTCGCCTGAAGGGGGTCGCTGCGCAGCAAGGCGCGCGGGATCAGCACGTTGGTGCCGATCGGGATGCGGCGCGGATCGCGGATGGCATTCAGCTTCTGGACGACCTGATAGTCGCTCAGGCGATGCATATAATGCAGCGCGAGATTGTAGAGATTGTCGCCCTTGCGCGCCGTGTAGCTGATCGGCGGGTCGCTATCTGTCGGGGCGGCGGCCGGCTTCGTGGATACAGGTTTGGTCGGTGCGTGTGCGCGCGGCGCAGCCGACGTGGCCGTCGCCACCAGTGCCGCAATCGCGAAAAGCCGTTTGGCCAACTCAGCCCCCCTCCGGCTCTCCCGCAAACTTTTCGAGCCGGTAGCCATAACTGTACACAGGTGAGAGGCGATAGCCAGACTCGGGCCGCAGCCCCAGCTTCGAACGGATACGCGAAACATGCGCATCGAGCGTGCGCGTCTGCAGATCGGGGCTGACGCCCCAGATCTTGTCGAGCAGATAGGCCCGCGACAGTGGCCGATCGAGGTTCTGGAACAGGAGCAGCGCCAGGCTGAACTCCTTGTTCGTGACGACTATCTCCTCGCCCCGGACGACCACGCTCTGCCGCCCGAGATCGAAGCGGATGTCGCCGAATTGCTGGACGTCGGCCGCCTGAGACGGAAAGCTCCGGCGCAGCAAGGCGCCGACGCGCGCCTGCAGTTCGGCAACCTTGATCGGTTTCACCACATAATCGTCCGCGCCCAGATTGAGCGCGCGCACGATGTCCGCTTCTTCGCCGCGGCTGGTTACGAACAGAACCGGCGGAACGCTTTCAAGATGCTCGCGCGCCCAGCCAAGCACGTCGACGCCGGACATGTCCGGCAGATTCCAATCGAGCACCAGCATGTCGAAGGTATCGCGCTTGAGCGCCGTGACCAGCGCGCCACCCGTTCGGAAAAGCTGGCTGCCGTGCCCGCTTTCCTCCAACGCGTGCGACATCTGGTCCGCCAAAGCGGGATCGTCTTCCAATATCGCGATACGCATGGCACCCCCGGATTCGGCAAACAGAACGCGACGCCACGCTACCCGGACACCGCAGGATTGGCCTGCCGATCCCGGTTAATAGACTGCTAATGTCGCGATTGGGACAGCAGAAATGCAATTGTAATGATAGTTTACAATTGCATTTCAATCGCCAGACATGTGCCGCCGTCGACCGGGGCAGCGAAGGCAGCAGGCCTCGCCGCAGCAGGGCGCATGTCGGGCGATCCGGATTGCGCTTCTATTTGGCCTGTCGGATGCGAGGGCGGTGGTCGACCCGGAAGATGCCGGCGATGTCGTTATTTTACTGATGCGACGCTGTAACGCCCGGCATCAACCGTGGCACAGCTCTTGTGGGACTTGGCCGGTTTTTAGCGGCGGTGAGATCGCATGCGAGACGATGCGGGCCGGTGAGAAGCCACCCTCGACACGGAAGCCAGCTCTGGACCGCATATTGTAACGCAGCCATGTCACGCCAAGCCTTGCATTAAGGGCGCTTTCCGGCTCTTGAGACCGTCTGGTGGTCGACTGCCCGAGGGATGTTGATGCGTATTACGATGATTGGGACGGGCTATGTCGGCCTGGTTTCGGGAGCCTGCCTTTCGGATGTCGGGCATGAGGTGATTTGCGTCGATAAGGATCAGCGCAAGATCGACGCGCTCAAGAAGGGCGTGATGCCGATCTACGAGCCGGGCCTGGACGCCCTCGTGGCGCGCAATGTGTCAGCAGGACGGCTCTCGTTCACGACCGATTTGAAGCCTGCGGTCGAAGGAGCGGATGCCGTGTTCATTGCGGTCGGCACGCCTTCGCGCAAGTCGGACGGCCATGCCGATCTGACGTATGTGTATGCCGCCGCCAAGGAAATCGCCGAATCGCTGACCGGCCCGGTCGTGATCGTGACCAAATCGACCGTGCCGGTCGGCACCGGCGACGAAGTCGAACGCATCGTGCGCGCAGCCAACCCCGATGCGGAATTTTCCGTCGTATCCAATCCCGAGTTTCTGCGCGAAGGCGCCGCGATCGAGGATTTCATGAAGCCCGATCGTGTCGTGCTCGGCACGGACGACGCGCGCGCGCGCGCGGTGATGCAGAAGATTTACGCGCCGTTCGAAGGGCCGACTTCGCCACTGCTGTTCACGGCGCGGCGGACCAGCGAATTGATCAAATATGCGGCGAACGCATTCCTTTCGATCAAGATCACCTTCATCAACGAAGTGGCAGACCTGTGCGAGGCGGTCGGCGCCGACGTGCGCGACGTGTCGCGCGGCATCGGCCTCGACAATCGTATCGGCGCGAAATTCCTGAATGCCGGGCCGGGTTATGGCGGCTCCTGTTTCCCCAAGGATACGCTCGCCCTGCTCAAGACGGCCGAGGACTATGCCTCGCCGATCCGCGTGGTCGATGTGGTCGTGCAGGTGAACGAGACCCGCAAGCGCGCGATGGGCCGCAAGGTGCTGAAGGCGATGGGCGGCGACCCGCGCGGCAAGACCGTCGCGATCCTCGGCCTCACCTTCAAGCCGAATACGGACGACATGCGCGAAGCGCCCTCGCTGTCGATCATTCGCGCGCTCCAGGACGCGGGCTGCAAGATTCGCGCACATGATCCGGAAGGCGAAGAACAGGCGCGCGAATTGCTGACCGACGTGAGCTTCTGCAAGGACGCCTATGACGCGGCGACCGGCGCGGACGCGATCGCTCTCGTGACCGAATGGGATGAATATCGCCATCTCGATCTGAAAAAGCTCGCAAGCGTGACGGCGACCCCGATTTTCCTCGACCTGCGTAACGTTTATACACGCGACGAGGCGGAGAAGGCCGGCTTCACCTACGAGGCGGTCGGGCGAGGTGCGCGGGAACCGAGCGGCGCTTAATGTGTTTCGCTGCCGAAACCATGTCCACGCTCTGTTAACCCGTATGCCCCCATTGGCAGCGCCGTGGTAACAAGCTATTTGGTCCGCATCCATCTTTGCCTAGCGGCGTCCGAGTTCAAGTCTGGTGTAACGAATGGCTGACGCTGACATCGCCGCTATGGACCAATCCGTGCCGCATAAATCGTCCGGGATTCCGCCTTGGCTTGCGGCGCACTGGCTGTTGTGGCTAGGCCTCGCCTCGATCACGATTCCGACGATGATTTCGGTCGCGCGCCAGTCCTGGTCGACCGAGCAAGGCGCGCATGGGCCGATCGTCTTCGCCACCGGCATCTGGCTCGTGCTGCAGCTGCGCCACGAAATTCCGCCGCTGATGAAGCGCGGCAATCTTGGGCTGGCGCTGATGCTGCTGGTGCCCTGCCTGCTGCTATACGTGGTGTCGCGGATCACCACTACGCTCGAACTGGAGGGCGTCGGCCTGTATCTTTCGCTGGTCGTCGTCTTTTATGCTTATTGCGGCACCGCCGTGATGCGGCTGCTCTGGTTCCCCACCTTTTATTTCATCTTTCTGTTCCCGCCGCCCGACAGCCTGGTCGCGACGCTGACCCAGCCGCTCAAGATCAACATTTCGCGCGCGGCAGTGGCCTTGCTTGATGCGTTCGGCATGACGATCGCGCGCAAGGGCGTGATCATCCAGGTCGATCAATATGACATATTGGTGGCCGCCGCCTGCGCGGGGCTGAATTCGATCATCAGCCTGTCGGCGATCGGTCTCTTCTACATCTACGTCCGCCACAATGCGAACTGGCGTTATGCTTTGTTACTGATGATCGCGATCCTGCCCGTGGCCATTCTTGCCAATTTCGTGCGCGTGCTGCTGCTTATCCTGATCACCGATTTCCTCGGCGATGCCTGGGCGCAGGGCTTCCTGCATGGCTTCGCCGGCATGGTCATGTTCGCGGTCGCCTTGCTCAGCATCTTCGGCATCGATCGCCTCGCCGAGCCGGTTCGCCGGCGGCTGGCTACACGGGCGGCGCCGCTATGACGACGGATGGAAAGAGCGGTTTCATGCCCAACCGCCGCGATCTTCTGATCGGTGGCGCATCACTGGCGGCGGCGGGCGCGGCTTATGCGCGCATGCCGCGGCACCCGCTGATGCTGATCGGGCAGGACGAGCTCGACAAGATCATCCCGCTCAAGGTCGATAACTGGACCTACGAAACGGCGAGCGGGCTGGTGTTGCCCCCACCCGACCAGCTTGCGCGCTTGCTTTACGATCAGCAGGTCGCCCGGTCCTACACGTCTCCCGACGACCTTCCGGTGATGCTGCTTCTCGCTTATGGCAGCAGCCAGAGCGGCATGCTCCAGATTCACCGCCCGGAAATATGCTATCCGGCGAGCGGCTTCCATCTCACCGAAACGCAGGTCACATCGATTCCGCTCGCGGCGAACCACGCGATCGCGTCACGCAGCTTCACGGCTAGCAGCGATACACGTGTCGAGCAGGTGCTCTATTGGACCCGGATCGGCGAACTGGTCCCCACAAGCTGGGTGGGGCAACGGCTTGCGGTGGTTCGGTCCAACCTCCAGGGCCAGATCCCCGACGGTCTGCTGGTCCGCCTGTCCACGGTTTCCGACGACGCGGCCCATGCCCAGGCCACGCTCAAGAAGTTCGCGCGCGCCATGATCGAAGCCATGCCGGCCGCGCGGCAAAGGATGTTGATCGGGCCGACCGCCGGTTGACTGTAGGAATGTGCGTAGGCCCGTGCGATACAATCGCGAAAACATTCGCCGCGGGGGCGGCAATCTTAGGAGTGATGAAATGTCGAAGCGCCTAGCAATAAGCACGATGTGCGCCGCCGCGGCTTTGCTGGCCGGCTGCCACAAGGGAGCCCCGGAGGGCCAGGTGGCGGCTACCGTCAATGGCGAGGAAGTGACGCTTCAGGAACTCAATACCGAGCTTCAGGCGTCGAACATTCCGCAGGGCGTGGATAAGAAGGCGGCGCAGCAGCAGGCGCTGCAGCACATCATCGACCGCAAGCTTCTCCTCGGCGCGGCTCGCGACAAGAAGATCGACAAGAGCCCGGAATTCCAGGCGCAAAAGCAGCGCGCGGATGAGCTTCTGCTCGCCCAGACTTACGCCAAGCAGCAATTGAATGCGGTGCCCGTCCCGACCGATGGCGACATCCAGAAATTCATGAGCGAGCATCCCAACGCCTTTGCCAACCGCGAGGTGCTGCAGCTCGATCAGATCCGGTTCCGCCCGACCCCGAGCGACGTCAAGAAGCTCGCGATCATCAAATCCGATCACAGCCTCGACGCGGTTGCCGCCCACCTCACCGGCCTCGGCATCAAGTTCGACCGCGTGAAGGCGGGCCTCGATACCGCGCAGGTACCGACCGATCTGATCACGGCGATCGGCAAACTGCCGGCCGGCGAGCCGTTCGTGCTCCCGACCAACGGCATCATCACCGTGAACGTCGTGGTCGGGCACCAGACTGTACCGACCGATCAGACGCAGGCTCGCCAAAACGCGGTCGGCGCCTGGCGTCAGCAGCAGTTCACCAAGCTGATCGGCGATCAGCTCAAGGCGATGAAGGACAGCGCGAAGATCACTTATCAGAACGGCTTTGCGCCGCCGCCGGAAAAGAAGCCGGCGGCTCCGGCCGCCGGTGGGGCCGCAGGCGCCCAGTAAGGCTCAGCTAAAAAAAAGGGCGGCACTCATCAGTGCCGCCCTTTTTTGTGTCCGGTCGGCGCCAGCCGCTCAATAATAGCCGCCATAGCCATAGGCGAAGCCATAGCCATATTCGTCAGCGAAGAGCTGGCTGCGATAGCGGTTCAGCACCGCGCCCATGAACGGGGTCGGCGACAGCAGGCGGATCGTTTCATGCACCTGCTTGCGCGTTGTCTTGCCGTCCTCGACCACCAGGACGAAGCCGTCGAGATGCTGGCCGATAATAACGGCATCGTCGTCGGCAAAGATCGGCGGCATATCGACGATCACCACCGAATTCTTCGGAAGCGCTCGCAGCATTTCGAACAGCATGGCGCCCGCATTGCTGGTCAGCAATTCGCCGGTGGCGACGTCACGTCGATAACCAGGCACCACCACCAGCCGCTCGTCGTTGATGCGGCGCGCAATCTGCCCGATGTCCGGCTGTTCGCCCGACAGAAAATCGTGCACGCCCCAGCCTTCCGCCTCCATCGCGAAGCGGCCCGCCACCGCGGGCCGGTGGAGATCGAGGTCGACCAGATAGACATCGAAATCCGCGATGCGCGACAAGGCCGCGGCCATGTTCGAGGCGACGAAGGTCTTGCCGACATTGGGCGCGGCCGAAGTGACGCCGATCAGCTTGATCTCACGCTCTTCCATCTGCCGTACGATCTGCGAGCGCAGAAGCTTGAACGGCCGCGCCCGCGTATCTGCGTTGCGGAAGCCGACGATATTCTGGTCTTCGAACTGTTCGGGCAGGACGTCGAGCGCCTCGATCCGATCGATCGGGGGGAAGGGTGCCCCCTGGACCGTGTTGACAGCATTCATTGGCGCACAACTCCAGCCAAGTGTCGGAAAAGAGCGGTCATGCGCGCGCTACCGCATTGGATTTGCGCCGCACGCGCCGCTCGATCATCTGCGCGATCCAGCTCGGGCGCAGGTCGAAATCGGGGATAACCGCCAGCGGCGCCTCGCCCGTGACATTGCGCAGCGCAGCGGTGCCGCGGATCGGCCTCATCACCAGCTCGATCAAAAGCACCAGCGCGAGACCGAGGCCAAACCCGGCCGCGATCGAGCCAGCGATGATCAAGGGGCGATTGGGGCGCAGCGGATGGTCGGGCACAACCGGCGGATCGGATAGGGTCAGGCGCTCGCCTTTCTGTTCCGATTCCATGCGTGCCTGGATCTGGGCCGCCTGCAACTTGATGCCGATGCCGCGATATTGGTCGCGCAGCACGTCCGCTGCCTTTTCGAGCTGGTCGAGCTGCGCCGCCAGCGCCGGGGCCCGCGACGCCGCCGCCTGATAGGCTGCCGAGTGCGAAGCCACCATGTTCCGCGCCTGATTGAGCGATGCGATCTGCGCGCGATTTGCCTGCAACTGCGCCTGTATCGGATCGGTTTGCATCTTGGCGGATGCGTCACGCTTCGCCGCTTCCAGCTGAGCTTTGGCGGCAATCACATCGGGATGGGTGTCGGAAAATTTGGCCTGTGCCATGCGCAGCTGGGCTTCGGCCTGGGCCACCGCCTGATTCTGAACGCCGCCATTGTCGCGGGCGGTTATCAGCTTGGCATTTTCCGCTTGTATCCCGGCAATCTGGGATTCGATCTGCGATACGTCGGCACCCTGATTGCCCGACAGGCCATTGAGCGCGAGGATCGAGCCGTTCGACGCCCGCATCTGCGTGGCGCGCTGTTCGAGCTGCGAGATTTGGGCCTGGATCTGGTTCGCCTGCTCGGTCAGGAAATTGACCGTATCGGTCGCCTGGCTGACCTGCGTGCTGGCGTCCGCTTCCAGGAAGTGGTTGACGAACTCCTGCGCAACCGCCTGCGCCTTGATCGGATTGTCGTAATCAAAAGACACGGTGATCGCGATCGTATTCGCCAGGCCCAGATTCCTCCTGCTGGGCATCATGCCCGTGGCGACGCCGTTATCGACCGCCGCGATCGTCGTATCGTCGCGCATCTTATCGACGATCTTGGAAAGCGGCATGGTCCGCTGCTCGCGCGGGTAGAGGCCGTAGGTGCGGATCAGCCGGATGAGTTCCTGGCGGCTCAGCACCCGTTCGCGGGCCCGGGCGATGCGCTGGCCGATCATGTCGCTGACCTGATTGCCGCCTCCGCCCGAAAGCGCACTGATCAGATCGTCGGGGACCTGTTGCGATTCGATCAGCACCGTCGCCGAGGATTCGTAGACGGGATGCATCAGGAAGGCAGTCACAAGCCCGGCGATGGTCGCGACCATCACCGGCAAGATCACGAACCAGCGGCGCTGCCACAACATGGATGGAAGCGAGGAGATGAAGCCGCTCCCCGCGGCGCCATTCTCGACTTCCGGCGACTGCGTAGCCATTTAGATCCTTCCCAATTTGGCTTTAACGTGAATCGAGCCCGTATAGGAACGGGCTGCGGGATAACCGCTCAGCGAGCGCCATTGATAGCGACCGCCGAAGCCGGCGGAAACGCGCTGCGTCAGATCGTGGTCATAGTCTGCAGATGCCTGCAGGATCTTGGCGTTGCGCAGCAGCTGCTGGCCGGTCAGCAAGAAGCTGCCGGATGAGTCCCGCATATAGGCCGCATAGAAATGGAGCCGGCTATGCTCGTCCAGCTGGTGGGTGAGATCCCCGATGACGCTGCTCGTAGTTCGTAGCGGACCATAGCCGCTCGGCTGGGTATCGCGATTAAGCTTCAGGCAGACATGGGTGCGCGGATATTCGCCGCACAAATCGACGCCGAGACCCAGGCTGGTCGTCGACTTGCCGAAGGGCCCGTCGATCCGCGAGAACACCATGCCGACATGGCCGTCGATCGTCCATATCGCGCTAAGCTGCCGCTTCGCGGTCAGGGCTGGCTGAATCGTGCGGCTGTTCGGATAGAATTGCGACCGAACCGTGCTGACCGTCACCTGCGCGCCGATCGAGGTGCGCGCGTCGACGGAATGGCTGTAGCCCGCATTCACGCCATATTGCGTGTAGTTGCTGGGCACGCCTGCCAGGCCGGCGGTATGGCTCTCGCCATAGCTCAGGTGCGAGACCTGCGCGCCGTAGCTCAGCTGATCGCGCGCGCTCGCCTGCCACTGAAGCTCGTAAGATCCCATCAGCGTTTTGGTGCGGCGGCCGACGTCCAGCGGATTGGTCACAACCCGGTTGGGGTCGTCGATCGTGGCCCGGTTCGACGTTTCGTAGCTCGCGGTCAGCGTGGTGCCGACATATTGGCTAAGCTGGTCGGTCCGAACGAGCCCGATCGTCCCCGAATCGGTATAACCGAAATCGTTGAGATAGGCCTCGCGGTTATACTGGCCCTGCAGCGTCGTCGACGAACGTGCCGTCTGGTAGAGCAAACGGGGCGCGACCGAGGCGGACGAAAAGATCGTCCCTTTGGTTACGCCGGCCGCGAGAAAGGGATTGGTCGCATAGCCGATCTCGCTTTGCACGATCGCGCTGAACTGGACCGACTGCGCAGTTGCCGGAGCCGCCGCTGCGGCGCCGAGCAGAATGAGCCGAAGCTTTTTCACGGAACGATCACCGTGTCACCCGCCTGAATTAGCGGGACGCTCGCGACGCTCAAATCGCCGTCCGATGGCTTGCCTTTAAAGATATTGGACAGATGCGTACGGATGACCTGCGAACGGCCGCCGGTGGTGCGAAGGATGATGATGTTGCCGATGTCCGCAAAATCGGTCGGGCCGCCCGCCTGCGCCAGCGCGTTCAATACGTTGACATAGCGCGTCGGTGAGAAATTGCCCGGCTGCCGAACCTTGCCGATGACCGAATATTGCATGCCCGCGGGTGCTGCCACCGATACGGTAACCTGCTGCGGCACGCCTTTATATTGCGGCGCAAGCAACTTGGATAACGTGTCCTCGATCTCGTTCGGCGTGTGCCCGGCCGCAGAAATCGTTCCCGCCAGCGGGAAAGCGAAGGTGCCGTCAGGCAGCACCGTCAATGCACGCTGAAGCCGTTCATCGCCCCAGACATAGATTTGCAACTGATCCCCGGGGCTGATGCGATAGGTGCTGGCCGCAGGCTTCGCGCCGGCGACAGGCGCGTCCGCTTGCGCCATCGCGGCGGCAGGCAGCACGAAGGCGGCTGCGGCGAGCAGGATCGCGGCGGTCTTTCTCATCGTAAACCCCTTTTTGTGGCGATTGTGTCTCGCACTTGCGAATTGGCTTTTCCAGCGTTTATGTGCCGCATGGGTTCCCACCGGGCAGTCCGCGCAACGCAACCATTTCGGCATCGTTCCAATTGTCCGAACCGCTCTTGGACCCAAATGTTGAACCGGCGGTTACTACGGACTGTGTGCCCGACTGTTCCCTCCCCGTATCGAAAATTCTCATGCGCCTGATCCCGCGGCGGATGGCTGCTTCGTTGGGCCTGCTTTTGTCGCTCGCCCTGGGCGCATGCCATTCGGGCATGGAAAAGGCCGACGCGTGGGAAGGCCAGTATGATAGGATGATGGCCAACCAAGCCTATCCAGCGGCCCTGCTCGCGATCCAGAAATCGATTTCCTACGACGACACTACCGCTCGCCGTTACATCAAGATGGCCGAATTGCAGATGCAGCTTGGGCAGGCCGCCAATGCGGCAACGTCATTTCAGGCGGCGGTTGACCTTGAGCCCGATAATATCGAAGCGCTTCGGAGCCTTGCCATCCTGGCCGTGCGCGGCGGCCAGTTCGATGCGGCGCAGCATTATATCGACCCTTTGCTGTCGCTGAATCCCGATGATCCGGCCGGATTGTTTGCCAGCGGCGCGATTGCGCTGGGACAGCGGCGGTTTGCCGATGCGCTCGCCTTGTCGGACAGGATTATCGCGGCCCTGCCCGACCGGACCGACGGCTATATCCTGAAGGCGCGCGCGCTGGACGGCCTCGGCAAGACGCGCGAAGCGATCGCGATGCTCGACCAGCGCGCGACGCTCGCCGAGGATCCGCGAGACTATCTGTATCAGATGATGACCTTTTATCGCCGGATCGGCGATATGAAGGGAATACGGTCGACCGCGATCCGGATGATGCCGCTTTATCCGGACGATCCGCGCTACGCGATCGAGGCGGCGCGCGCTTACGCCTCCACCGGTAAGCAGGACAAGGTTCGCGAAATCATCGGCAATCTGCTTCAGCGGTTTCGCAACAACCCCGACGTGCTCATCGCGATCGGAAATTTCTGGCGAGACACCCAGTCGCTCGATGTGGCCAGGGCAGAGGTGCTCAAGATCGCGACCGGCGCGCCGCCGCGCGTGCGCTCCGCGCTCGCCGATCAGTTGAATGACATGGGCGATCCGCAAAATGCCGCGCGATTGCTGGCTACGCTCGCGCCAGCCGAGGTCACCGGCCGCAATGTCGACGCGCAAACCCATTATGCGCGCGCCCTGCTCGCCATCGGCAAGATCGCCGAGGCGCAAGGCAAGGTCGACGCCGTGCTGGAATTCGACAAGGCCAATCCCGAAGCGTTGCTGGTGCGGGCGCGGATCAAACTTCTCGCCAAGGATTATCGCGGCGCTTTCACCGATGCGCAGCTGGTCGCCAACGATGACGACAAAAACGAGGAAGCGGCCTTGTTGGTCGCGCAAATCTATACTGCGCAAGGGAATCAGGTTCTGGCAGCCGGCGCATACGGCACGGCGCGGCAGAAATTCCCTGACAGCGCCGAGGTTCTGAAGGCCGAGGTCGATTGGCTGCTGTCCCAGAAGCGGATCGAGGAAGCCGCCCAGCATGCGGTTTCGTTCTACCACGACCACCCGCGTAGCGGGCCGGCGGCGCAGACCGTACACAGGGTCTGTACGCAAACGCACGCGATGGCATGCGGATCAGGCAAGCCGATCGTTGAAAAAATGCTCGGAATGTGACGCGAAAAAACAAACGTCGGGGGTTTTCAGCAGGAGAGGCAATCGATAGCGCGAGGCCGGCCATCGGGCGGCACGCGAAGGGGATAAGTTTATGCCGGTTAAATTGGTGCGCGCCCGTCGTTTCGGCGACGACCGCGGATGGTTTTCAGAGACCTATAATCAGATTCGCTACGCAGAAATCGGAATCGGCTGCACCTTCGTGCAGGATAATCATTCGATGTCGCGCGACGTCGGGGTGCTGCGCGGGCTGCATTGGCAGGCCCCACCCAATGGCCAGGACAAGCTCGTCCGGTGCGTCCGTGGCCGGATCTGGGACGTGGCGGTGGACGCGCGGCGCGGCTCGCCGACGTTCGGGCGATGGGTGGCGGCAGAGCTTTCCGCCGACAATGGTCATCAGCTTTTCATACCCGTCGGCTTTGCCCATGGCTTCGTCACGTTGGAGCCCGATACCGAGGTCGAATATAAGGTAAGCGGCCTTTACGCGCCGCAGAGCGAGGGGGGCGTGATCTGGAACGATCCGGCCCTTGCGCTGCCCTGGCCGCTTCCGCCGCAAGGACCCACGCTTTCCCCGAAGGACGAAATCCTTCCCCCTCTATCCGAAGCGACGAGCCCGTTCGATTATGACGGCCGCCCGCTGGAGCCGATCGACGCATGACAGACCAGAAGCCGCTTCGTATTCTCGTCACCGGCGGCGCCGGCTTTATCGGCTCGGCGCTGGTACGGCACCTGGTGCGGGAAACGCCGCACGAGGTGCTCAATCTCGACAAGCTCACTTATGCCGGCAATCTCGCCAGCCTGGAGCCGATCGCCAACGCGCCGCGCTATCGCTTCGTGCAGGCCGATATCTGCGACGCTGCCGCTGTGGCAAAAGCGATTGCCGATTATCGTCCCGACGTGATCACGCACCTTGCCGCCGAAAGCCATGTCGATCGTTCGATCGACGGGCCGGCCGATTTCATCCAGACCAATGTGGTCGGCACCTTCACCATGCTGTCCGCCGCGCTGGATTATTGGCGCACGCTGGATGACGCGGCGAAGGCGGGGTTCCGCTTTCACCATATCTCTACCGACGAAGTGTTCGGCACGCTTGGGGAGGATGGCTTCTTCACCGAGGAAACACCCTACGATCCGCATTCGCCTTATTCGGCGTCCAAGGCATCGTCCGACCATCTCGTCCGAGCCTGGCACGATACCTACGGCCTGCCGGTGCTGATCACCAATTGCTCGAACAATTACGGCCCCTATCACTTCCCCGAGAAGCTGATCCCCTTGATGATCATCAAGGCGCTCGCCGGCGAAGCCCTGCCGATCTACGGCAAGGGCCTCAATGTGCGCGACTGGCTGTTCGTCGAAGATCATGCCCGCGCGCTGACCGCGGTGTTCGAACGCGGCGTGCCGGGCCAGAGCTACATCATCGGTGGGCGTGCCGAGCGCAAGAATATCGAAGTGGTCACGCGCATCTGCGAGACGCTGGACCGCATCCGTCCGCGCGCCGACGGCAAATCCTACAAGGATCAGTTCACGTACGTCGCCGACCGTCCGGGTCACGATCTCCGCTACGCGATCGATCCCAGCAAGATCGAGCGCGAGCTGGGCTGGAAGGCGCGGGAAAGCTTCGACAGCGGCATCGAACGCACGATCCGCTGGTACCTCGACAACGAGCATTGGTGGCGTCCGCTGGTCGAGGAGAAAGGTGCGATCAAGCGCGTGGGGTTGAAAGGCTGATGGGGCCAATCCTCGTCACGGGCGGATCCGGCCAGGTCGGTAGCGCGATAGCGCGACTGGCGGGATCCGGCGTGGAGGTGGTCGCGCCCGGCCGCGACGCGCTCGACCTCTCCGATCCGCGCGCGTTGACGGCGATGGTCGGGTCACGGTCCTGGGGAGCAGTGGTCAATTGCGCGGCTTATACCGCCGTGGACAAAGCTGAGACCGACGTGGTCGCCGCCTGGCAAGTCAACGCATTGGCGCCGGCTGCGCTGGCGGAGGCGAGCGCCGCCGCAGGCATTCCCATTCTGCATGTCTCCACCGATTATGTGTTCAGCGGCACGAAACCCGATTTCTATGTCGAGGAGGATTCCGTCGCGCCGCTCGGTGTCTATGGCGCATCCAAGCTGGGCGGCGAACTTGCGGTGCGTAGCGCCAATCCGCGCCACCTGATCCTGCGGACCGCATGGGTCGTGAGCGCGACCGGGAATAATTTCGTCAAGACGATGCTTCGCCTGGGCGCCGAGCGGCCGCAATTGCGCGTGGTTGCGGATCAGCGGGGCTGTCCGACGGCTGCCGACGACATCGCACGCGCGATCCTGTCGATTCTTCCCCGCATCGGCGATGGTCCGTACGGCACCTACCATTTCGTCAATGCGGGTGAGGCGACCTGGCATTCACTCGCCGAGGCCGTCTTCGCGCGCGCCGCGACGCATGGCCGGCCCGCGCCTTCAGTCGAGCCGATCGCGACCAGCGACTATCCGACGCCGGCAGCACGTCCGGCCAACTCGCGGCTCGCCACAGCGAAGATAATGCGTGACTTTGGCATTTCGCCTCGTGACTGGCACGAAGCGATCGACGAGATCGTCGATACGCTCCTGAAGGAAGCAGCATAGAATGAAGGGCATCATCCTCGCCGGCGGCAGCGGCACGCGGCTTCACCCCGCCACGCTTGCGATCAACAAGCAATTGCTGCCGATCTACGACAAGCCGATGATCTATTATCCGATGTCGGTGCTGATGCTCGCCGGCATCCGCGAGGTGCTGATCATCTCGTCGCCCGAATATCTCGATAATTACAAGCGGCTGTTCGAGGACGGCAGCCAGTTCGGTATCGAGATCAGCTATGCGGTGCAGCCCAAGCCGGAAGGGTTGGCACAGGCTTTCCTGATCGGCGAGCCGTTCCTGGCGGGCGGTCCCGGCGCTCTGGTGCTCGGCGACAATATCTTCTTCGGCGCGGACCTCGGCCAGCGGCTGCGCAAGGTACGGGAGCGCACGTATGGCGCGACGGTTTTCTCCTATCGCGTCGATCAGCCGCAAGCCTATGGCGTGGTCGAACTAGACGCCGAGGGCCGCGCGCTTTCGATCGAGGAAAAGCCCGCACATCCGAAATCCAACCAGGCCGTGACCGGCCTCTATTTCTACGACGAGCGCGTGTGCGAGTTCGCGCATAAGGTGCGTCCATCGCCGCGCGGCGAGCTTGAAATCACCGATCTCAACCGGCTTTATATGGAGCGCGGCGAACTGTTCGTGGAGCAATTGTCTCGCGGGCATGCCTGGCTCGACACGGGCACGCATGACAGCCTGCTCGAGGCGAGCGAGTTCGTGCGCACTGTCCAGCACCGCCAAGGCCTGCAGATCGCCTGTCTGGAAGAGATCGCATTCGATGCTGGCTTTATCTCCGCCGATCAACTGCGGCGCCGCGGTGAGGCTTTCGCCAAGACCGGCTACGGCCAATATCTGCTCAAGCTCGCCGATCAGCAGGGCTGAAAAGAAAGGCCGCCGGTCGGGAGACCGGCGGCCTAAACTCTGTCAGCGAACGCTCGCTTACGCCGCGTACAGATCCTTCTGGCGCCGGCCCGTGCGCATGACCGCGCCGACCGTGCCAAAACCCATGAGGAGCATTGCCCAAGTCGAAATTTCCGGCACACCGATAGTCAGCGGTGCCGGGTCGGACGCGAACGTGCCCGTTCCCGAGAAGCGGGTGTTCACGCTCGAGCTGCCGAGGAGCGCATTGAATTTGGGGCTCGCGCCCGAGAAGGAGAATGAGAAATTCTCGCTCTGCACGCCCGTGAAATCCAGGAAATCCGACGTGTAGTTGATTACCGACGCGTCGGTACTCTGGAAGGTGAACGCGCCGCTATTCTGGCTGGCGTCGAGTTCCGCATTAGTGAAGGTCACGGACAGCAGGTTGGTGCGGTCATTCAGACCCTCGAGCGCGGGGGTCGTGCGGATGATCGTGATCGTGCCGCTGCCGAACATCTGCGTGCGGTCGCTACCGCTGCCCGTCGTGCCGCTCGTTGCGATGAAATCGACCGAAAGCAGCGCATCCTGAGCATCCATCAGGTCTGCCGGAAGATCGTCCACACCCAGCACAAAGAAGACCGGGATCGCTCCCGGCGCATTCGAACTGGTGGAGGAAGTCGTATAGATTTCCGCACCCTTGAAGCTGCCGGCGTCCTCATTCTTGTAGCGGAACAGGCGCTGGTTGGTGCCCTGCTGGAAAAACTGGCCGAATGTGATCGGCTCGGCGGCGAACGCCGGTGCGGTGCTTCCGACGAGCAAGGCGGCTGCGGCTAATCCCCCAAAGCGGTTCATCGGTAATCCCCCAACGACTCGAACCGTACGACTCGAACAGTCTACCTGATATGTGCCGCGATGCAAACAAACCTTACCAATAGGTTAAGCAATCGGTCGGCCGGGATCGAATTCATGGCCATCGGCATGTCCCGGGACTTTGTGCCCCCCGGGCAAGTTTTGTGCGTCCGGGCCGGTTCGACACGTCCAGCCGATCGGGAAAATCCTGTTTTCGGTACGATTTAGGGCCCGTTACGGCGGGCCGGAGCCTGTTGCGCGTTGACACTGTCTGGCTGATGGTGTTGTCGCAAATGGGGCGCCATTGGGGAGCATCGGTGCGACAGGCATGCAGCAAATGGACACCAGAGCCGGCTTGAGCCGATCGGTGGCGATTTTCGCACGCCCGGGACAGTCGCGTTCATGAACGACGCCTCGCCACAGCCGCTGGCCAAGCCGCGCGTCGATCTTTCGGAAATCCAGTCGCTGCGCGTGCGGCTGTGCCTGATGATCCTGCTGGTCGATTGCCTGACCATTCTCGCGGGCTGCCTGATCGGCAACTTCCTTCGCTTCGGCGATCCGTTCGCGGCGGCCGGCATCAACCTTTTCGCAGTCGTATTGCCGCTCTTCGTGGGCGTTGCGATCAACAGCGACGCTTATGCCGCCGACGTGCTGCGCGACGCGCGCACGGGCTTCTCCCGCGGAAGCCTGGCTTATGTGTTCGCGGTTTTCGCGGTCTTCTTCCTCGCCTTCTACATGAAGGTAAGCTCCGACCTGTCCCGGCTCACCTCGGGTGTGGCGATCGTGGTCACCCTCGCGACGATGGCGGCCGGACGCTATCTCTGCCATGCGTATGTCCGTCACCGCACGGGCATGATGCTGGTCTATGACCTTCTCATCATCGACGAAGTGCCGATGGACCCGCCCGCCGGCGTGACGGTGCTGGATACGATCCAGAATGACCTCGTTCCCAACGTGCACGATCCCCATATGCTCAATCGACTGGGCATGCATTTGCGCGGTGTCGATCGCGTCGTGATCGCCTGCCCGCCCGAGCGGCGGCAGGTCTGGTCGATCCTGCTCAAGGGCTCCAGCGTGAATGGCCATATCCTTGCGAGCGAGCTCGACGAGCTCGGCGCGATCGGGATCGGCATGTTCGCGGGGCGGCACACCCTCGCCGTCGCGCACGCGCCGCTCGACCTGTCGCGTCGCTTCGCCAAGCGTACGCTCGATCTGGCGCTCACCATTCCCGGGCTGATCTTCCTCGCGCCCTTGCTGATCGTGACGGCGATCGCGATCAAACTGGACAGTCGCGGGCCGGTGCTGTTCCTCCAGCCCCGCGTCGGCCGGGGCAATCGCATCTTCCTGACCTATAAATTCCGTTCGATGCGCGCCGATATGACCGATCGGTCGGGCGCCAAGTCGACGAGCAAGGATGATGACCGCGTTACGCGCGTCGGCCGTTTCATCCGCGCGACCAGCATCGACGAGCTTCCCCAGTTGTTCAACGTGCTGCGCGGGGAGATGAGCCTGGTCGGGCCGCGCCCGCACGCGCTCGGGTCGCTTGCAGGCAACGAACTCTTCTGGGAAGTCGATGAGCGTTATTGGCACCGCCATGCCTCGAAGCCCGGACTCACCGGACTTGCGCAGGTGCGGGGCTATCGCGGCGAGACCCGCGAGCGCGCGGACCTCGCCAACCGCCTCCGCGCCGATCTTGAATATCTCAATGGCTGGACGATCTGGCGCGACATCTCGATCCTGATCAACACGCTGCGTGTGATCGTACACCGCAACGCTTACTGAATGCGGCTGGCTCGACTGGCTCTGATCCTGGTCGCGATCGCGGTCTGGATCGGATCAGTGCCACTGATCTTCGACGCATCCCAGGATTGGTATGCCGACTACTCCCAGCTTCGGTTTTCCCATGATGGGCAGGCCGCGATGGGCGTGTTCTTCTTCGGCCTGGAAGCCTGCCTCGGCTACATATTGCTGTCGATGGCAGCAGTCCTCCTGTTCGGCTGGTGGCGGCGCCGCCGCTAACGTGCGTCGCTCCGCGCATCGGCCACCGCCTGCGCCAGCCGGTCATAGCCGATCTCGCCTTGGTAGGCGCGATTGCCGATCACGAAAAAGGGCGTCCCCTCCACCGATAGCGCGCGCGCGATCGCCAGGTTGGTCTGGATTTCCCGCCCTATCTCCGGCGCCTTGCTGTCGGCGGCGAGGCTCGTGGGGATAAGGCCGGCAGCTTCGGCCGCCGCCGCGATCCCTGCGTCGTCCGGGCGGCGACCGGAAAACAAGGCGCGGTGGAATGGGTAGTATTTGCCCTGCCGGGCCGCAGCCAAAGCCGCAGCGGCGGCAATAGCGCTCCCGGGGCCCAATACCGGCATTTCGCGCCATACCACCCTGAGCTTGGGGTCGCGCGCCAGCAGCCGGTCGATCGTGGGCGAGACCGCACGGCAATGCGGGCAATAATAGTCCGTGAAAACCACCATCGTCACATCGCCGTGCGGATTGCCGGCCCAGGCACCCGCGAACGGCGTTTCGATCGCCGCGCGCAGCGGCGCGAGCCGTAATTTCTCCGCCGCGTCGCGGACGATTTCGGGATGGGCCATGATGTAGCCGCGTACCCTGGCGCCGAATTGCTCATCGTCGGCCCTGCCAGAAAGCCGCATCCCCATAACGAAGCCGAGCAGGCACGTCACAACCATGCCGCCTGCGGCAGCCACCAAGCGAATCGAACGATTCACCGACGTTTCTGGCGGCGCTTGCGCTCCGTCTCGTCACGCGCGGCCAGTGCAACATCCTGTGCCCGGATCCAGTCGGGCGTGCCGGCGGGAATGCCGCGCATCGCGATCTCGGCATTGGCGAGTGCCAGACCAGGCTGGTCCTGCAGGCTGAAACGTTCGGCGCTGGCCAGGCTGGCGCGCGCCTCGTCACCCATGCGCGTATAGACGAGGCCGAGGTCGTACCAGGCTTGCGGGTTTTCACTATCGCGCTGGACCGCGACCTTGAGAACTTGCGCCGCCTCCTTGAAGTCGTTCGGATCTTCGGTCGCGACCAGGGCGTTGCCTAGCAGCGCGGTGATCAAGGGCGTCGAGCGCGATTGCTGCACCGCCTCGCGCAGTGGGGGAATTGCCTCCTTGGGTTTGCCGCCCTCGAGCAGGATCTGCCCCTTCAGCTCCAGGAAATAAGGATCATGGGGCGCGGTCGCGAGCAAGGCGTCCACCTCGCGCATAGCGGCATCGGGATAGCCGCCGCGATGCCAGGCATAAGCGCGCGCATAATGCGCCGGCACGCTCTGATTGCTGTTGGGGAATTTGTTCATGACGATCGGCGGATCATCAAGATAGCCGACCAGCTTCGCCTTGATACGTTCGAAACGCTCACGCTCCTTGGGGTCGGTCGGCGTATTCCAATAAGGCGATTTCTGAAGGTCCGCCTGCAGGGTCGCCTGCCGATCCGCGGTCATCGGATGATCCATCGCATAGGGATCGATCGAGGTGTAACTGGGCGTCAGCCGATATTCCTCGCGCTTCAGCTTGCCGAAGAAGCTGACCATCCCCTTGCCTGACAGGTGCGCCTCACGCAGGTGGCGCACGGCCGACGCGTCCGCGCTGCCTTCCTGTTGCCGGCTGTAGGCAAGGAACTTGCCCATCGCGGCATTCTCACCCGCGATCATGGCAAGCATTCCCGCAGGGCCCGCGACCGCGGTTGCAGCAATGCCGGCGAGGAGGGACAACAAGGTCACGCGGCTCGCGGCGGCCATTGCGTCGTCACTCCGCACCGCATCACCACCCTCGATGTGGCCAAGCTCGTGCGCGATCACGCCTTCCAGTTCGTTGGCGTTGTCGGCGTGCTCGATCGTGCCCGAATTGATGTAGATGATCTGCCCCTGGGCGACGAAGGCGTTAATTTCGGGATCATTGATCACGTAAAGGTGAAGCGCACCCGGCGTCAGCCCGGCCGACTGCGCCATTCCGGCAGAAATATCCTGAAGGAATTGTTCGGTCTCGGCATCGCGAAGGATCGAAGGTCCCCGATCCTGCCCCTGCGCGCAGGCCTGTTCGGTCGGCAAAGCAATAGCGACCAAGGCCGCACACGCAGTCCGGAACAGGCGTTTCGCGCGTATCATGCCCGCACCTTCAAGCGAGTCCGCGCTGAACCGCGGCTGAAAGGCGGGCGTCCCGCCCGCCCTGCCGGACGGAGCGGGACACCCATATTCAGGCGCCGAAGGTCCGCTGCCACCAGCCGCGACGAGGCGTGCCATCCTCCCCTTCGGCTCCGTCGGCTTCAGAGGCGGTCGCATCGGCCGTCACCGGCTCGGCAGCGACTTCCGCCGCCGCGGCGGCCTTGGTCGAGCGTCGACGACGTGGCGCGGCGGCCGCTGCAGGTGCTTCGGCTTCCGGCTCGGGCGCGGCAGCCACTATTTCAGCGGGCTCGGGGGCGGGCTCCGCGGCCTTCTTGCGCGAACGCTTCGGCTTGGCGGGTGCCTCGGGTGCCGGCTCGGGCACGACCTCGACGGCGGCAACCTCCACCGGCGCGGCGGCCTCCTCGGTCACCTTCTTGCGCGAACGGCGCTTGGGCTTTTCCGCGATAGGCTCGGGCGCTTCCGCCGGAGCCGGTTCGACGGGGGCCTCCGCCTCGACAGCGTCCTCGCCCGCGATCGCGGGCGTTTCGCCATTGCGGTTGCGGCGACGACCGCCACGGCGCCCGCGGCGACCACGGCGCCGCTCCTCGCCTCCGGACGATTCGCGCTCGCCCTCCTCGGCGGCAGCATCCTCGCCCTCTTCGGACGCGGCCTCGCCATCGGCGACATTCGCTTCGCCACCTTCCTCGCGGCGCCCGCCACGACGGCGGCGGCGACGGCGACGACGGCCATTGCCTTCGCCTTCGGCGCGCTGCTCGCCTCTTTCGTCGGCGGCCTCGATCTCTTCTTCCTCCTCGATCTCATCGAGAATATCGTCGTCGGGTTCAGGAACGATCTGGGTGGGAAGACGGGGCGCGTGGCTCGGCGGCGGACCGCCCGCCTCAACCGTCATGCGCGAACCGTCCGGCTGGCCGTCGCTCAGCACCTCGATCAGGACGCCATAGCGATCCTCGATATCCGCGAGTTCGGCGCGCTTGCGGTTGAGCACATAGAGTGTCGCCTCCTGGCTTGCGCGCAGCGTCAGGCGCGAGCCGCGGCCGCGCGCAGCCTCCTCTTCAAGCAGGCGCAGCGCCTGCAGGCCGGACGAGGAGGGCGTACGGATGAAACCCGAACCGTCGCAATGCGGGCACATCCGGGTCGATGCTTCGAGCACGCCGGTGCGCAGCCGCTGGCGGCTCATTTCGAACAGGCCGAAGCCGGAGATGCGGCCGACCTGGATGCGGGCGCGGTCGTTCTTGAGCGCCTCCTTCATCGCTTTCTCAACCTTGCGGTTGTTGGAGTGGTTCTCCATGTCGATGAAGTCGATCACGACCAGACCCGCCATGTCGCGCAGACGCAACTGGCGCGCGATTTCCTGTGCGGCCTCGAGATTGGTCGAAAGCGCGGTCTGCTCGATATTGTGCTCGCGGGTCGAACGGCCCGAGTTGATGTCGATCGACACCAGAGCTTCGGTCGGGTTGATGACGATATAGCCGCCCGACTTCAGCTGGACGACCGGCTGGTACATCGCCGCCAGCTGATCCTCGACGCCGAAACGCTGAAACAGCGGCACCGCGTCCGAATAAGGCTGAATCTTCTTGGCGTGGCTCGGCATCAGCAACTTCATGAAGTTGCGCGCGGCGCGATAGCCTTCCTCGCCTTCGACGATTACCTCGTCGATGTCCTTGTTGTAGATGTCGCGAATTGCCCGCTTCACCAGATCGCTGTCACGATAGACTTCGGCGGGCGCGGACGAATGCAGCGTCTTCTCCCGGATCTCATCCCACAGACGGGCGAGATAATCGAAGTCGCGCCGAATCTCCGGCTTGGTGCGCTGCAGGCCGGCGGTGCGGACGATGCAGCCCATCGTCCGCGGCAGGTTGAGCTCCGCGAGGATCGATTTCAGCCGCTTGCGGTCTGCGGCATTGCTGATCTTGCGCGAGATACCGCCACCGTGGCTGGTGTTGGGCATCAGCACGCAATAACGGCCGGCGAGACTGAGATAGGTGGTCAGCGCCGCACCCTTGTTGCCGCGCTCCTCTTTCACGACCTGGACCAGCAACACCTGGCGCCGGCGGATCACGTCCTGGATCTTGTAGCGGCGGCGCAGATTCATCCGCTTCTGGCGGAGCGTCTCGACCGCATTGTCATCGCCGCCGGCCGAAGTCGGGCGCGGCGCGGGGGGCTGCCCCTCGTCGTCATGGTCGTGGTCGGCATGGTCTTCGGCCGCGTCGAGATTGTCGCGCGCGCCATCGTCATCGAGGCGCTCATTGGCCTCGATTTCCTCGTCCTCATCTTCTTCTTCGCGGGCGCGCAGCGCCTCTTCCTCGGCGGCATGCTCGGCCTCCTCGCGGAGCAGCGCCTCGCGATCCTCCTTGGGGATCTGGTAATAATCGGGATGGATTTCCGAGAAAGCGAGGAAGCCGTGACGGTTGCCGCCATAATCGACGAACGCCGCCTGGAGCGACGGTTCGACCCGCGTCACCTTCGCTAGATAGATATTCCCCTTGAGCTGCTTGTGCTCTTCGGATTCGAAATCAAATTCCTCGATGCGGTTTCCCTTGACGACCGCCACCCGGGTTTCCTCCCGGTGGCGCGCGTCGATCAACATGCGCATGGACATCAAATATTCTCCGGGCGCCCGGTCCTGCCGTCAGGCGGCGGGCGCGATTAAGGTAGGGCCGGGACAGGGCGCACAGAGACGCGCCCGCCGACCCGACGATGATGAAAGAGTGATTTGCCTCTGCCGCAGCCCCATCCGGACCGCTTTCGGGTCCGGCCAAGCCCCACAATCGCGCGTCGGAAGCCTGTGCGGCTCGACGGGCGGGAGGGGAAAAATGGTGCATTACGGCTTCAACCTGGGCTCACCGGCCGCGAATATTGCGCCGGAGCGGACCGGCGGACGGTACGCAACGCGCCATGCCGGACAGACGGGGCGTAGCATCGGCATCCCGGCGCGGCAACCGAAAGCTAGGCAATTCGGTCCGGCATGGCCCGGATTGACCGGCGAACGCGCCACGCCGCTGATGTGGCGATGCCGTCATCGAATCGCAATGCAACACTAGGGATTCACACGGACTCGCGGCTTTGGTAAGTTAAGGCCGTGCGGACCAGTCTGGCCCTTGTTCCCCTATTGATCCTGACGTCCCCTGCGATCGCCGCGCGGGCGCCGAACAGCGCGTCGGCGGCGATCCCGCCGCGCCCGTCACGGCTGTCGCTTCCCGCCGTGCAGGGCGTGCGCCGGGCCGATGCGCCGCTGATCGTGATCGACGCCGGGCATGGCGGCCATGATCCGGGATCCTCCTCGCAAAGCGGCGACGAGCACGAAAAGAATGTCGCGCTGAAGATCGCCCGCGCCATTCGCGACGAACTGGTCGCGAGTGGCAAGTTTCGCGTGGCCTTGACCCGATCGGACGACCGCTTCCTGGTATTGCAGGAACGCCGCGAGATCGCGCGACAGCTCCATGCGGATTTGTTCATTTCGGTGCATTGCGACAGCGCTCCCAACAGCAGCGCGCGCGGCGCCAGCATCTATACCTTGTCCGAGACCTCGTCCGACCGGGTGGCAGCCGCCCTCGCCGCGCGCGAGAACAAGGCGGACGTGATCAACGGCATCGATCTCTCGCGCGAGAGCAGCGACGTGTCCTCGATCCTGATCGACCTGGCGCAACGCGAAACGCTCAACACCTCATCGGTATTCGCGACCGAGCTTCAGCGCGAACTGTCGCCGTTGATCGGATTGAAGCCGACCTTCCATAAATTTGCGGGCCTGATGGTGCTCAAGGCGCCCGACGTCCCTTCGGTCCTGCTTGAGACCGGTTATATCTCAAACGATGACGATCTGGCGCTGCTCACGTCGGAGGAGTATCGCCACAAGATCGCGACCGGTGTACGTCGGGCCGCGGAAGCGCATTTCGCGCGCCAGTTGGTCGGAAAGACCAGGGACCGGGAGGAATTGCCATGATCCGCGCCGCCATATCCAGCCTTGCCCTGATCGTCGCCGCGGCGAGCGCGCATGCCGCCTCGCCGACGATTGACGCGGCCGTTGCCGACGCCACCCGCCCCGCCGCGGACCGAGATCGCGACGCAGAGCGCAAGCCGGCGGACATGTTGGCCTTTACCGGCGTGAAGCCGGGCATGGTCGTGGTCGATATCATGCCCGGCAGCGGCTATTTCACGCGGCTGTTCTCCAGCGCCGTCGGCCCGACCGGCAAGGTCGTGGCCTACGAACCCGATGAATTCCTGACCAAATTCCCCAAAGCATTGGACGGCGCCAAGGCGATAGCAGCCGAGCCGAATCACAAGAATGTCGAGACGAAGCATGATCCGGCGCTTGCGCCCGGGCCCGCCAACGTCGCCGACGTGATCTGGACTTCGCAAAACTATCACGACCTGCACAATGTGCCGGGGCTCGACCTCGTCGCCTTCAACAAGGTGATCTACGGCATCGTCCGCCCAGGCGGGGTCTATGTGGTGCTCGACCATTCCGCACCGGCCGGATCCGGCACGGCGGACACCGGCACGCTCCACCGCATCGACGCGGCGACCGTTCGCCAGGAAGTCGAGGCGGCCGGCTTCGTGTTCGACGGCGAAAGCAAGGTGCTGGCCAACCCCGCCGACCCGCGGACCGCCAAGGTCTTCGACCCCTCGATCCGCGGCCACACCGATCAGTTCGTCCTGCGCTTCCGTAAACCGGGCGGCAAATAAGCTTTAAGCCATGGCGATAGCGCGCCAAACGCTCTAGACGCGTGCCCCGTGAAGCTGGCTTTCCCCGAAATCCATATATCCCAGCCCCTGCGCAACATGTGGGCAAAGCGCCGCGTGCGCGGCCTCGCCTACACGCTCGGCGTCCTGGCGGTGGCCTACGCGGTCTTCTGGGTGATCTTCCTGCGGGGCTTGCCCTCTGCCGACAAATTGCTGAGCTACGAGCCATCGCTGCCGACCAATGTTCGCGCGCTCGACGGTACGCCGGTCTATAGTTTCGCCCGCGAGCGGCGCGTCGAGCTGGCCTTCGACGAATTCCCCCCGCAGCTGATCCACGCCTTCATCTCTGCCGAGGACAAGACCTTCTTCACGCACCACGGCGTCGATCCGTCGAGCTTCCTGTTCGCGGTGTTCGATTATGCGCGCAAGACCGGTACCGGCAAGCGGGCGCACGGCGGGTCGACCATCACCCAGCAGGTCGCGAAGAATCTGCTGATCGGCAACGAATATTCGCCCACCCGCAAGGTGAAGGAGGCCGCGCTCGCGATCCGCATAGAGAATGCGATGTCGAAGCGGCAGATATTGGAACTCTACCTCAACCAGATATTCCTCGGCCGTAACGCCTATGGCGTCGAAGCCGCCGCGCGCGCGTATTTCGGCAAGGACGTGACCGAACTCAGCCTGCCGCAAATGGCCTATCTTGCCACGCTGCCGCGCGCGCCGGCCAATTACGACCCCGATCGCCATCCGGAGCGCGCGCTTGAGCGGCGCGCTTATGTGCTGCGGGAGATGCGCGCCAACGGCTATATTACAGCGGCGCAGGAGCAGGAGGCGAATGCCGCCCCGCTCGGCACCGTCGAGCGCTCGGACGCGCGGCGGGACGCGGAAAAGCCGTATGACGGCTATTATATGGAAGAGGTCCGCCGCGAACTGATCGCAAAATATGGCACGGACAATGGCGACGGCCAGAACAGCGTCTATGCGGGAGGCCTGTGGGTGCGCACCTCGCTGGACCCGACCACCCAGAAGGCTGCCGAACAAGCCCTGCGCGACGGTCTGGTCCGTTACGAGGCCGCGGCAGGCTGGCGGGGACGTTCGGGCCATATCGACGTAAACGGCGATTGGCCCGCGCGGCTGACCGCCGCCAAGGTCGAGACGGGCTACGCCAATTGGCGCGATGCGGTTATCCTTGAGAAAAACGCGGCCAGCGCGACGCTCGGCTTCGAGGACGGCAGCAAGAGCCAGCTTTTCCCATGGGGCGCGGCCGCGCCGAAGCGGGGGATCGGCGGGCGCGCCTTCGATTTTTTGAAGGTCGGCGATATCGTGATCGTTGCCCCGGCGGGCAGCGGCTGGGCGCTGCGTTCGACGCCTGAAATATCCGGCGCCTTCGTCGCCCAGAATCCGCATACCGGCCAGATCGTCGCGATGCAGGGCGGCTTCAGCGCCAACCATCCCTTCAACCGCGCGACCCAGGCGTTGCGTCAGCCTGGCTCCGCATTCAAGCCGATCGTCTACTCGGCCGCGCTCAACAGCGGCATGACCCCGGCATCGATCATCGTTGATGGGCCGTTCTGCGTATTCCAGACCGTGCAGTTGGGCACGAAATGCTTTCGCAATTTCGGCAATGAGCGCGGCGCCGGTCCGCAAACCATGCGCTGGGGCGTGGAGCAATCGCGCAACCTGATGACGGTCCGCGCCGCGACCCAAACCGGCATGGACAAGGTGGTGGCGCTCGCCAAGGCGATGGGGGTCGGCGATTATCCGCCCTATATCGCTTACTCGCTCGGCGCCGGCGAGACGACCGTGCTGCGCATGGTCAACGCCTATTCGGAGCTCGCCAATCAGGGCCGCAAGGTCACGCCGACGCTGATCGACTTTGTCCAGGACCGCCATGGCAAGGTCATTTACCGCGCGGACAATCGCCCATGCGAAGGGTGCAACGCCAAGGACTGGAATGGCGGGCCAATGCCGCGCCCGCGCCCACGCTCTGCCCAGGTGCTCGACCCACAGACGGCGTATCAGATGGTGCACATCATGGAGGGCGTCATCCAGCGCGGCACCGCGACGGTGCTGCGCGATCTCAATCGCCCCTTGTTCGGCAAGACCGGCACCAACACCGGGCCGACCAACGTCTGGTTTGTCGGCGGCTCCCCCGACCTCGTTGGGGGTGTCTATATGGGCTATGACCGGCCACGCCCGCTGGGCGGCTACGCACAGGGGGGCACGCTCGCTGCGCCGATCTTCCGGCAATTTGCTCAGGTTGCCATGAAGGACGCGCCGATCGTGCCGTTCAGGGCGCCCCCGGGCATCCGCATGGTCCGGATCGACCGCCGGTCCGGCAAGAAAATATTCGACGGCTGGCCCAATAACGACGACCCGAGGAGCCCGATCATTTGGGAGGCCTTCAAGCCCGAAAGCGAGCCGCGGCGGCTCGCCACCCGCCAGGAACTTGCCGCCGCGCAGGCTCCCAAGCCGGCGAAGACGGTGCATAATGACAGCGACTTCTTGCAGCAGCAGGGTGGTATTTACTAACTGCGACCAGATCCCGCCGGCTTTCGGCCGGTTTCGCCCGCCCGATCGGCTGGCCTGACGTCTTACCGGAGAGTTCTTCATGCGCGCCGAAGCGCAAGCCCATATCGACCAGATCGACGCCGCGATGGCGCTGGTCCGCCGCTTCCTCGACTGGGACCGCGCGGTGCGACGCCTTGACGAGCTCAATAACCGCGTCGAGGACCCCAAGTTGTGGGATGACCCCAAGCAGGCGCAGAGCGTGATGCAGGAACGCCGTCGGCTCGACGAATCGATCGCCGCGGTCAAGGCGATCGAGCAGGAACGCAACGACACCGTCGAACTGATGGAAATGGCCGAGGCCGAAGGCGACGACGGCATGGTCGACGACGGCATCGCCACCCTCGCGGCACTCGCCGAGCGCGCCGAGACCGACAAGGTCAAGGCGCTGCTCGCAGGCGAAGCCGACGCCAATGACAGCTATATCGAGATCAACGCGGGCGCCGGCGGCACGGAGAGCCAGGATTGGGCCGAGATGCTGCAGCGCATGTACACGCGGTGGGCGGAGCGCCATGGTTACAAGGTAGAGCTGATCGACCACCATGCCGGCGAACAGGCCGGCATCAAGTCGGCGACCCTCCTGATCAAGGGCGAGAATGCCTATGGCTATGCCAAGACCGAGAGCGGCGTGCACCGGCTCGTCCGCATCAGCCCGTACGATTCGTCGGCGCGGCGCCACACCAGCTTCTCGTCCGTATGGGTCTATCCGGTGATCGACGACAATATCCAGGTCGACATCAACGAGAGCGAGCTCAGGATCGACACCTATCGCGCGTCGGGCGCGGGCGGGCAGCATATCAATACGACCGATTCAGCGGTGCGCATCACCCATCTGCCCACAGGGATCGTCGTCCAATGCCAGAACCAGCGTTCGCAGCACAAGAACAAGGCCGAGGCCTATAATCAGCTGCGCGCGCGCCTCTATGAGCGCGAGCTCGCAGAGCGCGAGGCGGCTGCCAATGCGGTCAATGCGACCAAGACCGACATCGGCTGGGGCCACCAGATCCGCTCCTACGTGCTCCAGCCCTATCAGCTGGTGAAGGACCTGCGCACGGGCGCGACCTCGACCGCGCCGTCCGACGTCCTTGACGGCGATCTCGACAAATTCATGGCTGCTGCGCTTTCACAGCGCGTGACCGGCGAGACGGTCGAGGTGGAGGACGTCGATTGAGGAAACGCGGCCTGGCGTTATTCCTGCTGCTGGCCGGCTGCGCCAAAGCGCCGGACGGTGCCCGCACCGCTGACGGGTTCCCCGTGGCTGCGCGCCCGGTCGCAAAGGTGGTGTCGGGAAGCTGGTCGAACGAGCCCGACCGCGACAAGGCCGGCGAAGCAGTCGATGTCATGCGCGCCGCCGGCGTGAAAAACGGAATGACCGTTGCCGATATCGGTGCTGGCGAGGGCTATTATACGATCCGCCTGGCGGCCAAGGTCGGCCCCAAGGGCCGCGTTCTTGCCGAGGATATCGTGCCCCTGTTCCACGACCGTCTGGCCGATCGCGTCTATCGCGACCGACTGGACAATGTGTCGGTAAAACTGGGCAAGCCGGTCGATCCGCAGCTACCGCACGGCAGCTTCGACCGGATCTTCATGGTCCATATGTATCATGAGATCGACGAGCCCTACGAGTTCCTCTGGAACCTGCGCCCCGCGCTCGCGCCCGGAGGGCTGGTCGTCGTGGTCGATGCGAACCGCCCCACCCAGCAGCACGGCACGCCCCCGACTTTGCTCGACTGCGAATTCGGCCAGGCCGGCTACAAGCTGGTCGAGCGCCAGCCGATGCCACAGGCAGGCGGCTATCTCGCCTTGTTCAAGGCCGAGGGGCCACGTCCCGAGCCGCGCGACATGCACGCCTGCAAGGGCTGATCGGGTCAGGCCCCGGCCCGGAGGCCGGGGCCATCATCCTACTTCCCGGTCAGGTCGACACCCAGATAGGTAGCCGGCCGGTTGCCGCGCTGGACCAGCAACAACACCGTTTTGTAGCCTTCCTTCTTCGCCGCGGCGACGGCGGCTGCGGCGTCCGCGACATTGCTCACCTGCCGATTGCCGATCGCCAGGATCACATCGCGCGGCTGCAGCCCCTTGGAAGCAGCGTCGCTCGAATCATCGACCCCGGTCACCACTACGCCATGCGTTGTGGGCGGCAGGCCGAGCTGCTGGTCGAGCTGCGGCGTCAGCGTCTGCAGCGAAAGGCCGAGCGAATTGCGCACGCTGCTGCTGGGCGCGCCGGCACTGTTATCGCCCGGTGCCCCATCATTATTGTCGTCCTGATCGCCGCCGGCCAGCTGGTCTTCCGACGGGCGCTCGGCCAGCGTCGCGGTCAGTTTCATGGGCTTCAGGTTGCGGATGATGTCCAGGGTCACCTTGGAGCCCACCGGCAGGCCGGCTACCATGTAGGAGAGCGTGTTGTCGGGCGTGACGTCACGGCCGTTGACCTTGACGATCACGTCGCCCTGCTGGACCCCGGCACGCGCCGCCGGCTGACCCGGCTCGACATGCGCGACGATCTCGCCGCGATCCTTGGGCAGCTTGAGCCCCTGGGCGATATCGTCCGACATCGCCTGGATCTGCACGCCCAGATAGCCGCGATGGACGCGCTCACCCTTCATCAGCTGCGCCACGACGGGCTTGGCCTCCTCAGCAGGGATAGCGAAGCCGATGCCGACATTGCCGCCCGAGGGCGAGAAGATGGCGGTGTTGATGCCGACCACATTGCCGTTCAGGTCAAACATCGGGCCACCCGAATTGCCCTGGTTGATGGCCGCGTCGGTCTGGATATAGCGGTCGTAGGGGCCGGAACCGATCGAGCGGTGGATGGCCGAGACGATGCCAGCGGTGACCGTGCCGCCCAGCGCGAACGGATTGCCGATCGCAATTACCCAGTCGCCGACGCGCGTCTTGGTCGAATCGCCAAACTCCACGAACGGCAGATTATGCGCGTCGATCTTGAGCACGGCGAGGTCGGATGCGGCATCCTTGCCCACCACCGTTGCCTTATATTCCTTCCGATCCGGCAACGTGACCGTGATCGAAGAGATGGTGACCTTGCCCTGATCGGTCGGCACGCCCGAAATGACGTGGTTGTTGGTGACGATATAGCCGTCGGCCGAGACGATGAAGCCCGAACCGAGCGAGACCGCATTGCGCGTCTCCTGCCGGCCGCTGCCGCTGTCGCCGTTATCATCCCCGCCACCCGGAACGCCGTTGAAGCGGCGGAAGAAATCTTCGAGCGGATTGGGCTGGCGAGTGAACTGGACCTTCTGCGTGGTAGAGATGTTGACCACCGCCGGCGCCAGCTTCGCGGTCAGATCCGCAAAGCTCATCGGCGCGCCGCGCGGCGCGACCGCGGCCATCTGGGAGGGCGCGTTCTGCGCGACCTGCGCGCCCAATGGCGATTGGGTCACCACGGTCGCGGCAGCCCCGCCCAGAAGCATCGCGGCGGTTACGGCATAGGCATAGCGCACTGTATAACTCTCCTGAGGTCTTCAGGGGCGCCACATGTACCTGCACGCCCCGACATCCAGAACGGATTACAAACTGTGTCGCTCCGCATCTGAATGCAATTTGAATGGCATCAACCGCCCTACTGGCCCTGTTTGCGTCCCATGAACTGGCGCAGATAATCATTGTCCGGCGACAACAGGATCGTTGCGGACCCGCGCGCTGAAGTATCGGTGGTGCCGAAGGTCACGTCATAGGATTTCATCGCCCGATAGAAGTCATAGAAGGCCGGATCCTTGCCGAAGCTGTCGGCATAAGTCTTGGCCGCCTGCGCATCCGCCTCGCCCATGATCACCTGGGCCGCGCGCCGGCCTTCGGCCATGATCGTCATAGCCTGCTGCTGGCGCGCGCTCTTCATGCGATTGAAGGCGCTCTGGAGCGGCGAACCGTCGGGCAGATCGGCACGCTTGATGCGCACATCGACGATCTCCACCCCATATTGTGAGGCGACGCGCTCGAGCGAATTCTTGATGTTGGTCATCACCACGTCGCGTTCGGGACTGAGCATGATCGCGAAGGGGCGCTTGCCCAGCTCGTTTCGCAGCGCGGAGCCGAGGATCGGCTTGAGCGCATCGGCAACGCGTGCCTCGCTGCCGGTGGTGGCGTACATTCGCACCGGATTGACGATGCGATAGCGGGCAAAGGCATCCACCTCGAGCCGATACTGGTCGGTCGAAAGCACGCCCTGCTGCGGCATGTCGAGATCGAGCACGCGCTTGTCGACCCAGACAAGCTGTTCAAGGAACGGGATCTTGACGGCGAGGCCGGCGCCGGTGCGCCCGAAAGCCTCGCGCGGGTCGTACGCGTTCATGATCCGGACCGGCTGACCGAATCGGATCACCACCGCCTGCCGCGTTTCGGGCACGACCACCAGCGCGCTGAGCGCAAGCGCGCCGATCACCAGTACCGCACCCAGCCAGAAGAGCGGATTGCGCCGCACCGCGTCGATCGCGCTCATTTCGGCTGCTCTAGCGGCTGTACCGGCTTGGCCGGCTGCATGACATAAGGCACCACGCCGCGGGGCTCGACAATCGTCTTGTCGGTCTTGGCCAGAACCCTCTCCATGGTCTCGTAATACATGCGTCGACGCGTCACTTCGGGCGCGAGCTTATATTGCGCATAGACCGCGTCGAAGGCGATCGCCTCGCCCTGCGCACGCGTGGTCTGCTGAGTCGCATAAGCGCGCGCCTGGTTGAGAATGGATTGCGCATTCTGCTGGGCGACCGAGACCTGCTTGAAGGCCTCCATCACCTCGCTCGGCGGGCCGGCCTGCTTGATCGTGACGCCCTGGATGACGACGCCCGCATGGTAGGAATCGAGCAATTCCTGCGCGCGCTGGGCCACCTCCTGCTGGATCTGGCTGCGCTGCGCGCCGATCGCCTGATCAAGCGTCACGCGCGCGATCGCCTCGCGCATCGCACTCTCGGCGACTTCCTTGATGGTTTGTTCGGGGTCCTGCAGTTCGAACAGGAACAGTTCCGGGTCGCGCTTGGACCAGCGCACCGAATAAGCCAGGTCGATGATATTCTCGTCCCCGGTGAGGACGAGATTCTCGCCGGAGGCCCCGTCCGCCCCGGTATCGATGTCGGTGACGTGGATATTATCGACGTCGACCTTGGTGACCAGGTCGATCGGCGCGGGAAAGGTCCAGTTTAGCCCCGGCCCGAGCGTGCCGACATATTTGCCGAAGCGCGTTACTACGCCGCGTTCCTGCAGGCCGATCGTATGCGTGCTCGTCGCCGCGATCCAAAGCAGCAGGATCAGCAGGATTGCCCAACGCCACAAGCCGCCGAACTGGTGCGATGCGGGCTCCCCGCCGCCACCACCGCCGCCGCCGAAGCGCGCGCGGCCGCGCCGGATCAGCGCATCGAGCGCCGACGGCCCCGCCGCGCCCGGCCGGGCCTTGCCCCAGCTTTTCTTGTCTTCGCCGTCATTGCTGCCGGAACCGCCCCAGGGGCCGCCCTCGCTCAGCACCATCCCCGGAGCATCGTCTTGCATGCGCGCCCTTATAATGGGGCCAGATCGGAAAAACAGTGCCCCCGCAGCTTGAAGCGCCTAAGGGCGGCGCCATGATCGATCATGATGCGATTGCGGCGGCGCTGGAGAGCGTGCGCGACCCTGCTTCCGGCGAAGGACTCCATACGACCGGCCGCGCCAGCGCGCGCTGGGAAGGCGAAACCGTCGATGTCGTGATCGAGGTCGGCGGGATCGAACTCGCACAGCGTGACCGCCTGGAGAGCGAAGTCCGCGCCGCGGTCTCGGCCGTCCCGGGCGTCGCGCAGGTGCGCATCCTGCTCACCGCCGAACGCAAGCAGGGGCCAAGGCTGATCGCCGTGGCGAGCGGCAAGGGCGGGGTCGGCAAATCGACCGTCGCCGCCAATCTGGCCATCGCGCTCGCGCGCAAGGGGATCAAGGTCGGCCTGGTCGACGCCGACATTTACGGCCCCTCCCAGCCCCGCCTGCTCGACGCGCAGGTCCAGCCCGAGGCCCATGACAAGAAGCTGGTTCCGGTGCAGACCAAGGTGGGCGTGCCGATGCTGTCGCTCGGTCAACTGGTGAAGCCGGGCCAGGCGGTGGCATGGCGCGGGCCGATGGCGGGCAATGCCCTGAGCCAGCTTGTCGATGCGCATTGGGACGGCGCGGAGCTGCTGGTGGTGGACATGCCTCCAGGCACCGGCGACGTCCAATTGTCGATGATCCAGAAACACAAGCCGGCGGGCGCGGTGATCGTCTCGACCCCGCAGGACCTGGCGCTGATCGACGCAGAGCGCGCAATCGATCTGTTCAACAAGGCGGGCGTGCCCATAATCGGCCTGATCGAGAATATGGCCGGCTATCAATGCCCCAAATGCGGCGAGGTCTCGGACCCGTTCGGCCATGGCGGCGCTGAGGCCGAGGCCAGGAAGCTCGGCCTGTCCTTCCTCGGGCGCATTCCGCTCGCGATCGATATCCGCCGCGCGTCCGACGCGGGGACACCCGACCCCGCCCCCTTTACGGGCGTGGCCGATGCGGTCGCGGCGTGGCTGAACCACTAAGCTGTCCGGCGGTTATAGCCTCATGCCGCTGACCGCCTCCGAAGACATCGCCCAGCTCCTCCGCGAGACCCGCACCATCGCGCTGGTCGGCGCGTCCGACCGGCCCGACCGGCCGAGCTACAACGTGATGCGCGTGTTGCAGGAGTGGGGTTATCGCGTGCTGCCGGTCAATCCGCAGATCACGGGCGAGCATGTCCATGGCGAATATGTCTGGCGCGACCTGGCCCAGATCGGCGAGCCGATCGACATGGTCGACATCTTCCGCCGCCCCATCGCGGCGGGCGAGGCGGTGGACGAGGCGATCGCGGCAGGCGCCAAATCGGTCTGGCTGCAGATCGGGGTGATCAACCATGAGGCTGCCGCACGCGCGGAGGCCGCAGGGCTGAAGGTAGTGATGGACCGCTGCCCGGCGATCGACCTGCCGCGACTGGGCATTCCACGCCGCGCCGCACAATAAGCGCCTTCCTTCGCGGATCGGCCCAGGATTCAGAAACGAACTTAAGCAATGCTGCGGTGCAGCAAAGTCAGCGCGGCCTGATGCTTGCTGCAGCGGCGCGCTCGGCGAGGCGGGCGACCGCGGCGGTGTGGATGGCCGGGGCGCTCGCCATCACTCCGAACGTCTCGGCAGGATCGCTATTGTAGCGGATCGGCAGGCCGAGCGCGTCCGTGACGGTCGCGCCCGCTTGCTCCGCGATCAAAGCGGCTGCGGCGATGTCCCATTCGTTGCCCCAGCGCAGCGATGCGCACAGGTCCGCCTCGTCGGCGGCGACCATCGCGATGCGAAGAGCAATCGAATTGGCGCGGGGGACCGCGATCAGATCCTCGTCGATCTTCGGCAGCGTATCGGCAGGCACGCGCGCGCCCGGCAGTTCGAGTCGCATCGAGGCGCGCAGCGTCTCTCCGTTGCGCGTGGCACCCCGGCCAGCGGCGGCACGCCAATGCTCGCCGCGCGCCGGCGCATCCAGCACGCCAATGATCGGCACCTGATCCTCGACCAGCGCGATCGACACGCACCAGCCCGATCGTCCACGCAGGTAATCGCGAGTTCCGTCGATCGGATCGACCACCCAGACACGCCTGCTGTCGAGCCGGGCGACCGTGTCCGCGGTTTCCTCCGACAGCCACCCGGCCGACGGATCGATCGCCGACAGCCGTGCCTTGAGCAGCTCATCGACCGCAAGATCGACGTCGCAGACCGGGCTGCCCGCGGCCTTTTCCCAGCGCTTGAAATCCGTTTCCCAACTATCGAGCGCGAGCTTGCCCGCCTCCGCCGCCGCTGCGGCAATCGCCTCGATGAGGTCGTCAGGCACCGGCGACCATCATGCCGTCGATGCGCAAGGTCGGCACATCCACCGCACGGCGGAACTGAAGGTCGTCGGCGGGCGTGAGGGCAAGGAACATATCGGTCAGATTACCCGCGATCGTGATCTCGGCGACCGCTTCGGCCAATTGCCCGTCACGGACCACGAAGCCGGACGCTCCCCGGCTATAGTCGCCGGTGATGCCGTTCACGCCCTGGCCGATCAGCTCGGTCACGAACACGCCGAGCTTGATGTCGCGCATAAGCTCCTCAACCGAAAGCTTGCCCGCCTCCATGAAGAAATTGGACGTGCCCGCCCCCGGCGCACCGCTGCCGCCGCGCACGGCATGGCCGGTCGGCGCCTCGCCCAATTGGCGGGCCGAGGCGCTGTCGAGCAGCCAGGTCTGGAGCACGCCGTCGGCAACCACGTTCAGCGGCATGGTGACGAGGCCTTCGTCATCGAACGCTCGGCTGCGCAGGCCCCGCAACCGGTGCGGATCGTCGCGAATCGTGATCCCGGGCGCGAAGATGCGCTCGCCGCGCTTGCCGAGCAGAAAGCTGGTCTTGCGCGCGATCGACGACCCCGTGATCGCGCCTGCAAGGTGCCCGATCAGGCTTGATCCCACGCGCGGGTCGAACAGGATCGGCATGGCTCCCGAGGCGAGCTTGCCCGGATTCAGCCGCTCCACTGCACGTCGACCGGCGCGTGCGCCAATCTCTTCCGCGCCTTCAAGGTCGCCGAGATGCCGCGCCGAATGATAGGCATAATCACGCTGCATGCCCGCGCCTTCGCCCGCGATAACGCTGGCCGAGCAGCCATAACCGGAGCTGACCGCGCCGCGGACGAAGCCGGTCGAGGTGGCGAGCGCGGTCAGCGTCCGCCCCGCGCTCGCGCCAGCACCCTCGCTGTTGGTGACGCCGGCAATGGCCCGCGCCGCGTCTTCCGCGGCAAGCGCGCGCTCCTTCAGGCTGGCGGGCGAAGGATCGCCGCCGTCGTCTGCATCGATTTCGACCGGATCGCTGGTCAGCAACCGGTCCGCCGGCGCCAGCCCGGCAAATTCGTCCTCGGGCGCCTCGCGCGCCATCGCCGCCGCGCGATCGACCAAGGCGGCGAGCGCATCGTTCGACAGATCGGAGGAGGACACGCTGGCGGAGCGCTTGCCGACGAAGAATCTCAGCCCGATTTCCTCGCTGTCGGAACGGCCGACATCCTCCAGCGCGCCCAGGCGCACCTGCACCTCGGTCGATTCGCTGCGGTGATAGACGGCGTCGGCGGCATCGGCGCCGGCACGCCTGGCGGCGGCGACCAGATCGGCGACCTTGCTTTCAGCTTCGGAGACGGAGACCATGGCTGTGCCCTTAGGCAGATAGATCGGCAAACGAAAGCGGATCGTCCTCGCCGTTGCGCGCATCGAACGCCTGCCGCGCGGCCTGGATCACGTCGTAATTGTCCTCGGCCCAATGACCGAGCGCGACGACGTGCGTGCAGAGCGACTTGCCGAGATCGGTCAGCGCATATTCGACCTTGGGCGGAATGGTCGGAAAGATTTTGCGGGTGATCAGCCCCTCGCGCTCAAGTCCGCGCAGATTGAGCGTGAGCATACGTTGCGAGATGCCCTCGACCAGCCGCTTCAGTTCGTTGAAGCGTTGCGGCCCACGGGCGAGCATCATCACGATCAGGATGCTCCACTTGTCGCCTATGCGTTGCAGGATCGGCGTGATGCTGCGGCAGCGTATGTGCTGCGGGCCCAGAGGCTCTACCGGGCAACTCTCCGAGGTCACATCCATGTGCGTTGGTGACAAAATGATGCCTCCTTGTGGGCGCAAAATGCTGGTTACATATGGTGCCCCGGTAACAAACTGATACCGGAAAGGCTTTCGATATGAAACTGCTCCATCTGGATTCAAGCATCACCGGCGACGGATCCGTCAGCCGCCAGCTTTCCGCGGCGGTCGTCGCCCGGTTGAAGGCCGCCGCGCCCGGCGCCGAAGTCAGCTATCGCGACCTCGTCTCCGAGCCGATCGACCATCTGACGCTCGGCCATCTGCCCTCGGCGTCCCCCGAAAGCCGTGCCTTGCTCGACCAGTTCCTGGCGAGCGACACGATCGTGATCGGCGTGCCGATGTATAATTTCACGCTGCCGAGCCAGCTTAAGGCCTGGATCGACCGGATCCTCGTCTCCGGCGAGACTTTTTCCTACGGTCCGGACGGCCCCAAGGGACTCGCCGGCGGACGGCGGGTGATCGTCGCCCTGTCGCGCGGTGGACTATATGGCGAGGGCTCGCCGGGCGCAGCGCTGGAGCATGCCGAGACTTACCTGAAGTCGGTTTTCGGCTTCATCGGCATCACCCCCGAATTCGTGGTGGCGGAGGGCGTCAATTACGGGCCCGACCAGCGGGCTTCGGCGATCGGCAATGCTACCGGCGTGATCGAGAGGCTGGCAGCCTGACCCGGATCCAGGATTGCGTTCGCACCGCTCGCAATGACCGCATCGAAAGATGACGGTCATTGCGAGCAGCACGGTTCCCCAATCCGGGTCAAAAGCTATCCGGCGGTTCCTATGACCAGACACGCCAGGAACATCAGCAGGCCCGCGAAGCGATTGGAACGGAAGCGCATCAGCGCGTCCCCGCCATCATGCGGCCGGAGGCCCGCCACCTGCCACAGAAAATGGGTCGCCACCGGGAGCAGGGCCGCCAAAGCGAGCCATTCGGGCCGCACTCGCCAGATCGCGACGCCCCACAGCGCGAGCGCCATTGCATAGAAGGATGCGATCCCGCCGCGCGCGTGGGCTCCCAGCGCGCGGGCCGAGGATTTCACCCCGGCCAGCGCGTCATCCTCCATGTCCTGCAGCGCGTAGATCGTGTCATAGCCGATCACCCAGCAGATCGAGCCGGCATAGAGCCAGACCATCGTCGGCTCGACACGTCCCGCCGCCGCCGGCCAGCCGACCAGGCAAGCCCAGGAAAAGACGATGCCGAGCCAGGCCTGTGGCCACCAGGTGATGCGTTTCATGAAGGGATAGGCGGCCACCGGAGCCAGGCTGGCGAGCGCGATCGTCGCCGCGGTCAGATTGAGCTGAACCAGCACGACCAGGCCGATCAGACAGAGGGTGACCAGCCAAACCCAGGCGACCGTGAGCGACAGGCGGCCGCTGGCGACCGGCCGGCCGCGCGTGCGCGCGACTTTACGGTCCAGATCGCGGTCGACGATGTCGTTGAAGACGCAGCCCGCGCCGCGCATCGCGGTCGCGCCGAGCAGGAACCACAAAAGGAGATCCCAGCGCGCAAGCGCGTTGCCGCTCAGCGCGATCGCCCAGGCGCCCGGCCAGTAGAGCAGCCACAAGCCGATCGGCCGATCGAAGCGCGCGAGCTGGATCAGGTCGCGCGCGCGCTGCGGCACATAACCGAGCAGCCCGCGATGCTCACTGTCCGGGACGATGTCGGTCGGCGCGCTCACGCGCATCCTCTGCCTCAATCGAAGACCGTGCGGAAGGCCCGGCTACAGCAAAACGCTGCCCGCCGCAGCGGCGACTCTCGGCGTAATTTACAACCAGAACTACATCCGAAACGGAATAATTTGTCCTCGTCTCTACGTAATAACCCCAAGTGATGAGACCGTAACAATCATGGATAATTCAAACAACATTCAGATCGAATGGAGTAAAAGTAGTGCAGCGTTATACTTTATTTGCCCTTAGAGGGGGTCGGCTAACTGGCCGCCATCCGGTGCTGGCTGATTGCGATGTGGCGGCCACAGAGGCCGCCTGGCAAATGGCCGACGAGCTTTATTGTGAATTGTGGAACGGCGACCGCCTCGTCGCTTTCATCCAGCGAAACGAAAAGACGGAGATGTGAGAGGCCGGCGGCTGTGAGCCTTCGATTTCCCGATGAGTGACGAACCCCCTGCCAGGCGGTAAGGGCGTAGCCATGCCCGCCACACCTGCCTGGCCGCCCGCGAGCACGCCGCGCCTCTACGTCCAACAGCCGCTCAACGACGGCCTCATATTGGCGTTCGATGGCGCGCCGGCCAATTATCTGGGCAATGTGATGCGGTTGAAGGCGGGCGACCCGGTCCGCCTGTTTGACGACCGGACCGGCGAGTGGATCGCCGAAGTTACCGACAGCGCCAAACGCAGCGTCACGCTGCGCATCACCGCCAAGCTGCGCGAGCGGGAGGCGGTACCTGACCTGTGGCTGTTGTTCGCGCCAATCAAGAAGGGCCCGATCGATTGGCTGATCGAGAAAGCGACCGAATTGGGCGCGGCGCGGCTCCAGCCCGTTATCACCAATCGCACGATCGTCGATCGCCTCAATCTCGACCGGTTGCGCGCCAACATGATCGAGGCGGCCGAGCAATGCGATCGGACCGCGCTCCCCGATCTGTGCGAGCCGACCAAATTACCAGCCCTGCTCAAGAGCTGGGACAAGGACAGGGCATTGCTCTTTGCCGACGAGACAGGCGGCCAGCCGATCGCCGACATTGCCCGCGCCGGCCCCACCGCGATCCTGATCGGGCCCGAAGGCGGCTTCACGCCGGACGAGCGCGACATGATCCGCGCAACCCCGGGCGCGACCGGAATTTCGCTCGGCCCGCGCATATTGCGCGCGGAGACCGCGGCCGCCGCCGCGGTTTCCGCGTGGATGAGCAAAGCTGGAGACTGGCGCTAACCGATCGGTATGTATATGGGCGCCCGCGATGACGACGCGCACGGCAGAGGCCGGACCCGACCCAAAGATCGAGAGCCGGTCCGACCTGATCGGCGTGTTCGCGCGCGGGGAGAAGCCGCGCGACCGCTGGCGGATCGGCACTGAGCACGAAAAATTCGTCTATGCGGTCGGCGATCACCACGCGCCGTCCTATGACGAACCGGGCGGCATCAACGCGCTGCTGACGGGCCTCACCAGGTTCGGCTGGGAACCCGTTCGCGAGGGCGACAAGGTGATTGCGCTCAGCGGCCCGGACGGTGCCGTCAGCCTCGAGCCTGCCGGCCAGTTCGAGCTTTCGGGCGCACCGCTCGATAATCTGCACGAGACGTGCGCGGAAACCGGCCGCCACCTGAAACAGGTCAAGGAAATCGGCCGCGAGCTCGGCATCGGTTTCCTCGGCCTGGGCTTCTGGCCCGACAAGACGCGCGCCGAACTGCCGATCATGCCCAAGGGCCGCTATGCGATCATGCTGCGCCACATGCCGCGCGTCGGCAGCCTTGGGCTCGACATGATGCTGCGGACCTGCACCATCCAGACCAACCTCGATTATGCGAACGAGGCGGACATGGTGCAGAAGTTCCGCGTCAGCCTGGCGCTGCAGCCGCTTGCGACCGCGCTGTTCGCCAACTCGCCCTTCACCGAGGGCAAGCCCAACGGCTATCTATCCTACCGCAGCCACATCTGGACTGACACCGATCCGGCACGCACCGGCATGCTGCCGTTCGTGTTCGAGGACGGCTTCGGCTACGAACGCTACGCCGACTATATGCTCGACGTCCCGATGTACTTCGTCTTCCGGAATGGCGGCTATATCGACGCGGCCGGCCTGTCCTTCCGTGATTTCCTCGACGGAAAGCTGCCGGTTTTGCCGGGCGAACGGCCGCGCATCGCCGATTGGAACGACCATCTTTCGACCGCTTTTCCCGAGGTGCGGCTCAAAAGCTTCCTGGAGATGCGCGGCGCGGATGGTGGCCCGTGGAACAAGATTTGCGCGCTCCCGGCTTTCTGGGTCGGCCTGCTTTACGATCAGAGCGCGCTCGACGCCGCCTGGGATGAGGTGAAGGGCTGGTCGATCGCCGAGCAGCAGCGCATCCGCGACGAAGTCCCACGCCTGGGCCTCGCCACGCGGGCACCCGACGGCCGCAGCTTCCAGGAGCTGGCGGCGCGCATTCTCGAGATCGCGCATGGCGGGCTGGCCGCACGCCGGCGGCTGAATGCTGCGGGCGACGACGAGACCGGCTTCCTGGACCCGCTGCGCGAGATCGTGGCGAGCGGCAAGGCGCCGGCACAGCGCCTGCTGGATCTGTTTCATGGCGAATGGGGTGGCGATATCGGGCGCATCTACGACGCGATGAGCTTCTGAACATGCTTGGCCGGCGCGCTTTCGTCGCCGGATCGGTTGCCGCGACCGCCCTGCCCACCATCGCGCGACGGGCGCCTGAGCCGCCCAAGATCGGCGCGATCCGCTGGCCGGGTCCCGGATACGAGCTGCACGGGTTCATGGCGGTGCCGGCACGCGCGCATGGGCCTCAGCCCGCGGTGCTGGTTATCCCTGACACGAGCGGGTCAGACCAGTTCGCTCTCGGCCTGACCGACGCGCTCGCGCGTGCGGGCTTCGTCGCCTGCATTCCCCGTGCGCTGGCGTCGATCGACGAGGCGGATGCGACACTGCGATGGCTGGCGACCAACCGCTACGCGACGGGAAAGGTCGGTGCAGTCGGGATCGGCTGGGGCATCGGGCTGGTCGAGCAGGCGGCCGCTTTGCCCGCCACGCGGCTGAGTTGCGGCGTACTGTTCGGCGATGACGGTCGGACTCCGCCCGGCGGTGCGCCGGTGCTGCGGCTGCCCGCCCTGGCCGCATCGACCGACCCGGCGGCCTACACATCCGCCTGGAACCTGGCGATCACGTTCCTGCGCGATCATTTGGGCTTGCCCGACAAGCATCGCAAACCCTAGTCGGACCGCATGACAAAGCGGCAGATCGGAAAGGTGGCGGTCGATGTGACCGATCGCGCACGGGCGCTGGCCGCGATCGATGCGAAGGCGTGCGCTGGCGAGCCGCTGATGGTCGGCTTCTGCAATGCGCATACGGTCAATATGGCGGACGCCAGACCGGACTTTGCCGCCAGTCTCGCCGACGCGTTGATCCTGAACGACGGGATCGGCGTCGATCTGGGAAGCCGCATCCTTTACGGCACGCGCTTCCCCGACAATCTCAACGGCACCGACCTGACGCCCGCGGTGCTGGATACTGCGGCCTGTTCCTTGCGGCTGTTCCTGGTCGGCAGCCCGGAGGGCGTGGCGGAGCAGGCGGCGGCCGTGCTGGCCGCACGCTATCCGCGCCACAGCGTCGTCGGCACGCAGCACGGCTTCTTCGGTGAGGCCGAAGAAAGCGCCATCGTCGATCGAATCGTGGCTTCCGGCGCCAATCTGGTGCTGGTCGGCATGGGCCACCCACGGCAGGAAATGTTCGCCGCGCGGCACTGGCGCCGGATCGCGGGCGTGACGATGTGCATCGGCGCCTTCCTGGATTTCACCGCGGGCCGGGTCTCGCGTGCGCCGGGCTGGGTCCGCGCGCTGCGCAGCGAGTGGCTCTACCGGCTGGCGATCGAGCCGCGGCGAATGGCGCGGCGTTACCTGATCGGCAACGTCGTCTTCCTGAGGAACCGGCTGGCCGAGCGCCGCCGCGCATAAAAAAAGGCCCCGCCGAAGCGGGGCCTTTCCATTCTCGATGCCTGTGTCGTTTAGCGGCGATCGCCGAACAAGCGCAGCAGGAACAGGAACATGTTGATGAAGTCGAGATAGAGCTGCAGCGCGCCCATGATCACCGACTTGCGTGCGAAGGCGGTGCCGCCGACCGAGAAATACATGCTCTTGATCTTCTGCGTGTCGTAGGCGGTCAGGCCCGCGAACAGCAGCACGCCGACCAGGCTGATCACCATGCCGAGCGGGCCCGACTGGAGGAAGATGTTGAGCAGGCTGGCGATAATGAGGCCGAACACGCCCATGATCAGGAAGGTGCCGAAGCCCGACAGATCCTTCTTGGTGGTATAACCCCACAGGCTGAGGCCCGCGAAGGCCCCTGCCGTCGCGAAGAAGGTATTGGCGACCGACGAGCCGGTATAGACCAAAAGCACCGTCGAGAGCGAAAGCCCCATCACCGCGGCATAGGCCCAGAACAGGGCCTGGGCGGCGAAGTCGCTGAGCCGGTTGAGGCCGAAGCTGAGCGTGAAGACCAGCGCCAGCGGCGCGAGCATCACGATCCAGCCCAGACCGGAGGCATGACCGTCCGGGGAGAATAGCAGACTGACATAGCCGCTCTGCACGAACAGCAAAGCGACGATGCCCGTGAGCAGAACGCCCGAGGCCATATAGTTGTAAACAGAAAGCATGTAGGACCTGAGACCCGCGTCGTAGGACGCGGTCCGCGTGTCGACCGAAGCGGCCGCTGCGCCATTCGTCCAGGGGTCGGACCAGTTTGCCATCTCGAAATAGCTCCTCATGCGCCACATTGGCACGGTGCGAATATCGTAGGGGTTGAGGGGCATTTCAAGCGAAAGCAGTCGCGGCCGGTCGCACGGAACTCTAAACCATTGCAATGCATCGCCTGTTCGTTGCCTTGAGACCCCCGCGCGCGATGCGCGAGACGCTGCTCGCGCTGATGGGTGGCGTGCCCGGCGCGCGCTGGCAGAATGACGAACAGCTGCATCTGACGCTCAGCTTCGTTGGTGAGGTCGATCCGCCGGAGGCCGACGACATCGCTTCAGCCTTGGCTACGATAGATGGCCCGCGGCCCACAATCGCGCTGCAGGGCGCAGGCAGTTTCGACCATAAGGGCCATGTCCACAGCCTCTGGGCGGGAGTCGCGCCCGATGCGGGACTGAGGCAGTTGCACGACCGCATCAACCATGCCCTGCTGGCCGCGGGCGCGCGGCCGGAACAGCGTGCGTTCAAGCCGCATATCACGCTTGCCCGGCTCAGCCGCGATGCCGGCCCGGTCGCGCCGTTCCTGGCCGGCATCGCCGGTTTGACGAGCGCGCCGGTCACGCTCGATGCCTTCCTGCTGTTCGAGAGCCGGCTCGGCCATGACGGCGCGAACTATGAGGCGGTCGCGCGCTACCCCTTGCGCTGATTCAATCCGATCAGGCCGGCGATGACCCGCATCCTAGTCCCGGCTGGTCGCCGCCGAACGGTCAGGAGATGGGCCACCGAACTCCCCGGGGCAACGGCAAGAAGGCGCGTCGGCTCCCGGACAAAAGAAAAGGGGCCGGCCATTGCTGGCCGACCCCAATTCCTTGCCGTGAAGGCTTCCCTTACTGGCCCGAATTCGGACCGAAGGTGATCTCCACGCGGCGGTTCTGCGGCTCGCGCACACCGTCGGCGGTCTGGACGAGAAGCTTGGTCTCGCCGAACGCCTGGGTCTGCAGGGCCGAGTCCGGCACGCCCTTGCCGGCCAGGTAGGCCTTCACCGCGTCGGCGCGACGCTGCGAAAGACCCATGTTGTAGCTCGCGGTACCCGACGTGTCGGTATAGCCGGCCAGCATGACCTGGGCATTGCCCGTGGTCGTGTAGGCTTGCGCCGCATTGTCGAGGATCGAAGCGGCCTCCGGCGTGATATCCGACTTGTTCCAGTCGAAGAACACGATGAACGGCCCAGGCGTCACTGCCGGCGGCGGAGGCGGCGGCGGAGGCGGCGGGGGCGGAGGAGGCGGAGGAGGCGGCGGCGGGGGCGGCGGCGGAGGAGGCGGAGGCGCCTTCTCGCCGAAGTTGTACACCAGGCTCGCCAGGATGCTGTTCGAGCGGTAGCGCGCCGTCGAATCGCCGCCAGCCAGCGGGTTAGCCGTCGAGCTGCGGATGTTCACCTTGTAAGTGTTGAACCAGCGATACTTCACGCCGACATCGACGTGATCGTTTACCGGGAACAACAGGCCGGCGATGCCCTGGAAGGCGAAGCCGGAATCGCTGCCGTCGAGGAACCAGTTGCCGCCGTCCAGACGATAGATGCCATAGTGGACACGCGCCACACCGGCACCGCCACCGACATAACCCTGGACACCGTCATCGTCGCCGAAGTTCAGGAGCGCATTGCCCATGAAGCTCAGCACCGACGTGTTGCCGCTGGCCGAGCTCTTATAGTCACCCGGAGGCGACAGGTTCAGCGTGGTGGAAGTGCGATGGCCCTTCACCTCGGTGTGCTTGTAGCCCACCTCGGCCTCGAGCCGCAGCATGCCAAGATCGTAACCGACGATAGCGTCGACATCGAACAGGCCATTCTTGTGGCGAGCTTCATCGGCGTTGTCGACCGCACCAATATTGATGTGGGTCTTTTCGACGATGATGCCGCCGCCCTCAATACCGACATACCAGGCCTTGTCTTTGGCCATGGCGGGCGATGCGAGCGCCGAAGTAGCCAGTATGGCCATCATGGCGGATTTACGCATTTGTATCCCCTTTTCCTTCCTGGGAGCGTGCAGGTACTCGAAACCCCTAAACACTGCCCTGGTTCTACGCAAGCGCGCAAAAATGTGGACTGTTGCCGAAATGTCTCGGAGTAGGACGTTACGTTGCCATGACGACTCCAACCGCTCTGACGCCTTGTAAACTCGAAAGCGGCTGAACGGTTTCGCCCACGCTCAATTTTTTTGCACCGTGAGGGAACCTGGGACGGCCGGCCTTCATGACGCCTGGCAGCTGGGAATCGGCAAAGGCGGAATCAATGGCGCCCACGCAAAAGAGGCCGGGTGCGGCTCACATGCCACACCCGGCCTCGTGCCGGCGAATGCCGAAAGGTAAGCTTCGTCTTAGAAGGAAACGCCGATCGTGGCGACCACGCCCGCCTTCGCTTCGTCACGGGTGCCCACGACGAATTCGCCCTTCTTGAAGTCGGTATCGACATAAGCGAGGCTGAACGTCAGCGCCTTCCACGTATAGGCCGCCGTCAGGCTCCAGTCGGTGTAATTCTTGAGCCCGTTGGTGAGGTAGGAACGGCCCCAGCTCTCGCCAAGGTGGCCGGTCAGGGTCAGCGGAACGCCCGGGACGGCGCCCGACAGCTCGCCATAGGTGTAAAGGCTGTCTTCCTTGGCCTTGCCGCCGCAGCGCGGGTCATAGGCGCAGGACTGGGCCTTCTGCTTGGGCGCATAGGCCAGCCCGATCTTGGTGCCGAGCGGGCCGAACGTGTGCGACGCGCTGAGATAGGGCTCGGCGAAGTCGGTCGTGGCGCCGTGCGAGCCGGGATAGTAATAATAGAGGACACCGCCGTCGATCGTCGTGCCCGAGATCGTGGTCTTGTAGCCCGCGATCAGATCGATCTCCTGATCGCCGCCGTTGGCGACGTAATCGTCGATCGAGCTTCCCCACACGCTGGCGTAGAAGCCCGACGCATGGCTGACGGTGAAGCTGCCCTGGACGGCGAAGCGGCGGTCCGTCTGCGAAATGCCACGGAAGCGATAATCGCTGACGAGGGTGGCAGTGCCGTTGATGGTCCAGGGGCTGGCAGCTGCCGGAGCTGCGGGCGCGTCATCGGCCAGTGCCGGTGCGGTCACTGCCATTGCAGCAAGGATAGAAAGCCCGACAAGGGTGGTGCGCATGGAAAATCCTTCTCGCGATTGCGGTCACGTTCCACTGCGCGCTGAATGCGCCCAAATCCTCTGCCTCCCTTGCGGGAGCGGGTGGGCTGCGGTTCAGCCCCGTCCGTCTGGCGCCTTTTGCTGCGCAGCACAATGGAAAAGCGGCGCGCCAGGCGATGGTGGCATCACGCTGTTGCGCTTCCGCAACAGCCGCGCAACATCGCTGCTCATACGTGAAAGCTTATTGCGGATCGGCGGAGCGGCCCGCGTGAGGTGAGGCAGCCGCGGCTCCTTATGCAGCTGCGGCTGCCAGCCCCCGCGCGAGATCCGCGATCAGATCAGCCGGGTCCTCGAGCCCGATCTGCAAGCGGATCAACGCGTCCGGCAAGGTCCACGGCCGCGCGGTGCGGACGCGGGCCGGATCGATCGGAAGCGCCAGGCTTTCGAAGCCGCCCCACGAAAAACCGATCCCGAAATGCTCCAGCGCGTCGATCAGCCGCACGCGCGCCGCATCGTCGCCGCGGATGGCGAAAGCGAACAGGCCGGCCGCTCCCTTGAAATCGCGCGACCAGAGATCGTATCCCGCGTCCCCCGGCAGCGCGGGGTGGATCACCTTGCTGACCAGCGGCTGCCGCTGGAGCCAGCGCGCGACCTGAAGCCCAGTCTCGCCATGCTGTTTGAGACGCACGCCCATCGTGCGCAGGCCCCGGCTGGCGAGGAACGCATCGTCGGGGCTGACCGCCTGCCCCATGATCTGCAGCGTCTTCCGGATCTTCTCGAACGCGCCGGCGACCGCGGTGCAGCTGCCCAGCATCACATCCGAATGGCCGGCGACATATTTGGTGCAGGCGAGGATCGAGACGTCCACGCCATGCGCAATCGCGGGAAACAGAAGCGGCGTCGCCCAGGTATTGTCGATCATCGTCACGACGCCGCGCGTCTTCGCCGCCGCGCACAGCGCGGGCACGTCCTGGACCTCGAAGGTCAGGCTGCCCGGACTTTCCATGAACAGCACCTTGGTGCGGTCGGAAAAGAGCGCGTCGATGTCCCCGCCGCGCACGAGCGGATCATAATAACGCGTCGTCACGCCCAGCTTGCGGAGCATCGTGTCGCAGAAAGCGCGCGTCGGTTCGTAGGTGCTGTCGGTCATCAGCACCTCGTCGCCGGGCTCGACCATCGCCAGCAAAGCGGTGGCGACCGCCCCCGCGCCCGAGGCATGGAGAGTGGTGCCGGCGGCGCCCGGCTCGAGCTCGGTCAGCGCGTCGGCCAGCGCCCATTGGGTCGGCCCGCCGCGCCGGCCATAATAGAGCACCTCGTCGGCATGGCGCACCGCATCGCGCAACGCGGCGACATTGTCGAACAACACGGTCGAGGCACGCCATACCGCCGGGCTGACCAGACCCTGGGTCCAGGCCTTGCGCCGGCCGGCTTCGACCAGGCGGGTCGCGTCGCCCCTCTTGTCGTCGCTGCTGCCCATCTCTTCCTGCCGATCAATAGCCCGCGTAACGGATCAATACGCCCTTGAAGCGTGGCCGCGTCGGCGAGGCTTCGCGACCGATATAGGTCCGGAATTCGAAGATTTCGCCGTCGCGCGGATTGGTGAAGGGGACCTCGACCCGGCCGCTCGAATAATCCCCGCCGTCGCGAAGCCCGCGTCCGGTGATCCGATCGGGGAAGATCGCCACATCGACATACATGTCGGGGACCACGCCGTTTTCCCATTCGAAATGGAATTCGGCGACATAATTGCCCGCGTTAAGCGCGATATACGGCCCGAAAGCGAGGCATTTGTGCGGCGTGGTCAGATCGAGTTCGAGGGTGAATGGGTCGGCCCTGGGCAGCTCGCTGCGGAAGTCGCCGGCCGGATAAGCGCGGACGCTGCCATCGTCGGCATGCCAGAAAGGCCGCGCGATCTTCTCGATCACCAGCTCGATCTCATAGCAGCCGTCAGTGCCCTGATAGGGCATGATCCCATAATCGAAGCCCGCGTCGTTCTCGACCAGGTGGCGGATGCGATAGCCGTTTTCCGGAAGCGCGGCCTCGACCTCGCCCAGCAGGCTCTTCGCCGTGTAGAAGCGCTTGTGATCGGGGTTGATCGGCGAGGGCAGCGACCGCTTGCGCTCGAACAGCAATTGGTGCGGCACCACGATCACCAGATAGCCGCCCACCTTCAGCAGCCGGTACCAGTCGCGCAGCACGCCCAGCCAGTCGGGAATATGTTCGAAGCAATGGCTTGAATAGATCGCGTCGAAACTGCCGTCGGCGAAGGGGAAGGTGGCGCCTTCGTAGCCGGGATAGCCGACGTCGACCCCGATCGCCTGCGGCACGATCGGCACATTGCCTTCCTCGTAACCGCGGTAACCGACCTCCATCACGTTGGGACCAGACATGTACTTTTCGAAGAAGCCGCTGGCGATCTTGGCGGCATAGCTCTTGCGCGATTCGAAGCCGACCTTGCGGTCCGCATGAAGCGGCTCATCGGAAACTGGACGGTCCAGGTCGATTTCCACCCCGATCACCTCGATCGCGACCTTGCTTTTGGCGAAGAGGCGCACCTCGAAAAGGGCGAGGGGCGCGTCGATCTCTGCCGAGAGCGTGAGGGGCCCCTTGTGCTGCGCGAGATCGAACTGCTCCTCCGCCAGCACCAGCTGACCGCGCTCGGCGGCGATGTCCATCTTGACCGTCCCGGTCGCGCCCTCCGCGAGCACGATCCGAACGGTGCAATGGCCAGCCATCATGTCCGAATAGGGACCGTAGAGGATGCAACCGGCCTTGGCCTCGATCCGCACCCTGCCGTCGCTCTTCTTGCCCTTGGCGGACAATATGGCGTTGCCTCCGCCCGGAAAGCGCCACGGAATTACAGCCATCCCCTACCCTCGTATCGATGCAATGCGTGCGCTCGCCATAGACGATCCTTCCCCTCGCGCCAGCCGTTGTGAAAGCCGCCGTCCGTGCTTAAGTCGCCATCATGACCATCACCCATCTTGGCCAGAGTTCGTCGCTGCCCGCCTCGCCCGAGGAGGCGATCCTCGATTACGTGCCCAATCCCCGGCCGGGAAAGACCTACCTGGTCCGTTTCACCGCCCCCGAATTCACCTCGCTCTGCCCCGTCACCGGCCAGCCCGATTTCGCCCATATCGTGATCGATTATGTGCCCGGCGAGACGATCGTCGAATCCAAGTCACTGAAACTGTTCCTGGGCAGCTTCCGCAACCATGCCGCGTTCCACGAGGATTGCACGGTCGGCATCGGCGAGCGGCTCGCGGCCGAGATGCGGCCGCGCTGGCTGCGCATTGGCGGCTATTGGTATCCGCGCGGCGGCATCCCGATCGATGTCTTCTGGCAGACAAGCGCGCCGCCCGCCGATCTGTGGCTGCCCGATCAAGGGGTCGCGGCCTACCGCGGCCGTGGTTGAGACCAACGACAAGAAGGAGAGTGATATGACGCGCCTGGCTCTTCCATTTTTTATCGCGGCGCTGGCCGCCCTGCCGATCCAGGCTATCGCCATCGCCAATCCCGCCAGCGATCAGATGGCCAGGCTGAGCGTGATCGCGCGCAAGGGGGCGATGCGCAAGGCCCTGCTCGATTCGGGCGTGCGCTGCGAGCAGATCCAGAAGGTCGCGATCCAGGGGCCTTGGAAAAACACGATCATGTGGCGCGTAAAATGCGGGCCCGACCCGCGTTACGACTATGGTGTGTTCGTCGGCCCCGACGCCTCGGTCCAGGTGCGCTATTGCGGCGAGATGGCCGAGCTGCGGCTTCCGGCCTGCCGGCCGTTCAGCAACAAGCCGCCCGCGCCGGTCATTCTGGGGAAGGTACCGCAACCTCCGCACCGATAGAGCGCTTCTTCACCTGAACCCTTTCGGGCTCAGATCAGCCTGATCTCCTTCAGCCGCTGCAGAAGATAATCATGCGCGGTGATCGGATCGGGAAAGAGGTTGGGCCGGTCATCCGAAATGCACTGGGGCAAGGTCTCGATCAGATAATCGGGCCGGAAGTGCAGGAAGAAGGGCATCGAGTAACGCGACACGCCGCGTCGTTCGGGTGCGGGATTGACGACCCGGTGCGTGGTCGATTTCAGCACCTTGTTGGTCAGCCGCTGGAGCATGTCGCCGACATTGACCGCCAGCTCGCCTTCTTTCGGCTGAACAGGCAGCCAGTTGCCGTCACGGTCGAGCAATTGCAGCCCGGCCTCCTCGGCGCCGAGCAAAAGCGTGATCGTGTTGATATCCTCATGCGCGCCCGCGCGGATCGACGGGCTGTCCGCGCCCATCGGCGGATAATGAAGCAGGCGGAGCACGCTGTTGCCGTCGCGGACTGTGTCCTCGAAGAAATCGGGCGCGAGGCCGAGATAGCGCGCGATCGCGCGCAACAGCCTCGCACCGCACGCGTCGAGTGCGTCGAACAACGCAAGCTCGGCAGCCTTGAAATCCTTCAATTCATCCGGCCAAAGGTTCGGCGCCATCATCTCGGCGAAAGGATGGCCCTCGGGCAATTCGCGCCCGACGTGCCAGAATTCCTTAAGGTCGTGCGCATTGGCGCCCTTGGCGGTCTCGATCCCGAACGGCGTGTAGCCGCGCGCGCCGCCCTTGCCGGTATGGTAGGCGCGCTTCGTCTCTTCGGGCAAAGCGAAGAACAGCTTCGCCTGCCGCTCCGCCTCGGCGATCACCTCGGTCGGGACGCCGTGATCGGAGACGATGGCGAAACCATAGCGCTCGAACGAGCCGCCGAGTGCCTGGGCGAAGGCTTGAGGATCAACCGCTTCCTGCGCGAGCGAGACGGTCGGAACTGAGGGTTTATCTAGAATCGTGGCCATGCCGGAGGCTTACTCCCGGCTATCGCCCTTTGAACAGACCCCCCAGCAGACCGCGCAGCAGCTGCCCGCCGACCTGGCCCGCAATCTGGCGTCCGACGGAGGAAGCGACCGAACGCGCCGCCGATTGCAGCATCTTGTCGGTAAGCGTGGGCCTGGCGGCTTCGCGCTCGGCGGCGACCTTGGCGCGCTCCTCCGCCCGGGCCTGCATCTCGGCCGCGCGCGCGGCCTCGCGGTCGCGCCGCGCCTGCTCCTGCGCGTCCAGCTTTGCCTGCGCGGCTGCGGCCTTCGCCGCTTCGGCTTGCGCTTTTGCGGCTTCGGCCTGGGCTTGCGCCTGCGCTGCCGCCGCCTTGGCGTCGCCCGCCTTCGCTGCCAGCATTTCCGCCGCACTCTCACGATTGACGGGCGCATCATATCTGCCCGCCAATGGCGAGGTCGAGATGATGATCGCGCGTTCCTTGTCACTCAGCGGGCCGACCCGTGAGAAAGGCGGCCGGATCAAGGTCCGCGCGACTGGACTTGGCGCGCCGTCCGGCTGCAGCAGGGAGACCAGCGCCTCGCCCACCTTCAGCTCGGTGATCGCGGTCGCGACGTCGACGCCCGGGCTGGCGCGGAATGTCGTCGCCGCCGATTGGACCGCCTTCTGCTCTCGCGGGGTGAAGGCGTTGAGCTTGTGCTGGATGCGGTTCCCGAGCTGCCCCGCGACATCGTCGGGGACGTCGATCGGATTTTGCGTGATGAAATAAACGCCTACCCCCTTCGACCGGATCAGGCGCACCACCTGCTCGATCTTGTCGAGCAAGGCCGGTGCCGCATCGTCGAACAGCAGATGCGCCTCGTCAAAGAAGAAGACGAGCCTGGGTTTGTCGGGATCACCCACCTCCGGCAAGGTTTCGAACAATTCGCTCAGCAGCCAAAGCAGGAAGGTGGCGTAGAGCTTCGGCGCGGCCATCAATTTGTCGGCGGCGAGCACGCTGATCGTGCCGCGACCATCGTCGCCAACGGTCATCAAATCGTGGATGTCGAGAGCAGGCTCGCCAAAGAAATTATCACCGCCCTGCGATTCAAGCTGGAGCAATTGCCGTTGGATCGTGCCGACCGTGGCGCGCGTGACGTTGCCGTAGCGCGCGGAGAGATCGGCCGCGTTCTCTGCCGTCCATGCGAGCATCGCCTGCAGGTCCGCCATGTCGAGCAATAACATGCCCTGTTCGTCGGCAACCTTGAACGCGACCTGGAGCACGCCCTCCTGCACCTCGTTGAGCGCCATCAACCGCGCGAGCAACAGGGGGCCCATTTCCGAGACCGTGGTGCGGACCGGATGACCCTGCTGACCAAAAAGGTCCCAGAAGATGACGGGATTATCGGCATAGGCCCAGTCGGTCATGCCGATATCGGCGGCGCGTTGCGCGAACGGCGCGTTGGTCGGCGCCATCGGCGATCCCGCCATCGCGAGCCCCGCCAGATCGCCTTTCACGTCGGCCACGAAGACAGGCACGCCGGCGCGGCTGAACCCTTCCGCGATGCCCTGCAACGTCACGGTCTTGCCGGTGCCGGTGGCACCGGCAATCAGCCCGTGGCGATTGGCACGCCTGAGATTCAGTTCCTGCCGTTGACCGTCCGCGGTCGCACCGACGAAAATGCCGCCCTCTGCCATGCAGACCCTCCCTTATGGCTTAGGAGCCAGACGCAGCAGCCGTCCGTTCGTTTCATCCTCGATCAGCCAGAGCGCGCCGTCCGGCCCGGCGACGACATCGCGGATGCGATGGCCCAGTTGCCAGAAATCGGCTTCATGCGGCTTGCCGCCGTCGAACGCGACCCGGACCAGCCCTTTCACCGCAAGGCCGCCGATGAAGGCGGAGCCTTTCCATTGCGGGAAGAGACCCCCGTAATAGAAGGTCAGGCCAACCGCGCGATCACCGGATTCCCACACCGCGCTAGCCGACAGCTCTGTGCCGCTAAAATCCGCCCACCCATAAGGCGCAACGTCCGTGACCGGCCCAATAACTACCGGTCATGGAAAAACCACCACAGTGGTTCTCTATCTAGAACACTTCCGCCGAAGCTCGATTCGCAACAAACCTTGCAGCCGACTCTTCAATATAGTGCAGCCGGCAAATTTTGCCTGCCCTAGTGCTGAGCGCGACCGAACGTGGAGAGCTACCCTTGTCCTATCGATGAAACTACGCAAGCCGCCGCGAGTGATTTTAGCGGTATCGATCCTCGCGCCCGAGATAGCCTTCGACGTAGGCCGCAACACTGACCTCCAGAGGCGCGAACGGCGTCTGGTAACCCGACGCTCGCAGTCGACCGATTTTAGCCTCAGTGAAATATTGGTATTTGGGCTGCATACCCGCCGGCATATCGACGTATTCGATCTGTGGTGGGCGACCATAGGCCGCAAACGTGGCTTCGGCGAGTTCCCGGAAGCTTCGCGCCACGCCTGTTCCAACGTTGAAAATTCCCGTCTGGCCCGACTTCAGCAATGACATCGCAGCCTCAACGGCATCCTTCACGTAGACGAAGTCGCGCCGCTGATCCCCGTCTGCGACCCCGTCACGGTGGCTTTTGAAGAGCGTTATGCTTTCACCCCGACTGATCGGATCCGCAATCTTGGCGACGATACTCATCATCTCCTGCTTGTGGTATTCGTTGGGGCCGAACACGTTGAAAAAGCGTAGCCCGACACACGTCGGCGGCAGCGCCGCACCTCGTTCAATACGATCCGCGACCACATAGTCGAATTGGCGCTTACTCCAGCCATAAAGATTAAGAGGCCTGAGGTTCAACACGCCAGCGCAAGAAATGTCGTCGTCAAAGCCGCCATCGCCGTTGCCATAGACGGACGCCGACGATGCGAACATGAGCGGAATATTTGCAGCGGCACAATGGTCGAGAAGGGCTACGGATAGACGAAAGTTGGTGTCCATCACCAGGTCGCCATCAGTAGCTGTTGTCGCAGAGATCGCTGCCATATGGATGACGGCCTGCACAGTGTTTTGCCGGCGCAGCCAATCGAGAAGCAGCGCAGGTGGGATCACGTCAACAAACGCAGCCTTTGCAAGGTTGCGCCATTTTTCGCCTGTCTCAAAGAAATCGCAGATGGCGATTTGCGAGACCCCCATCTCGTTGAGCGTTGCGACAAAATTTGATCCGATGAAGCCGGCCGCACCGGTTATAACGATCATGCTTGAGCCAACTCCAGAAACGCGCCTTAAAAAAGCAGGGGCCCGTTCGCGAAAGCACCTGCCGTCGGATTGTTTGGTTCTGACAGCTTTCGAGCAGGTTGCACGACGCAATTGACCGCCGCTGTAGCATCGCTGCCCCTTTCTTGCGAAACCCAGTCGGTCAGTGCAGCAGCACGGAATTCGGGAACAATCTCACTGAGAAAAGCGCAGACCGAGACGGCATCCTGTTTAGCGATAAGCGTGTTAAATTGCTGGAGACGGCCGCTAAGCGTCTCCCAGGGCATGAAATCCTCAATCGCCATCATGATGCGGGGATGTGCGGTATGGATGGGATTGTCTCCGATCAGCAGTTCCTCGTACAGCTTCTCGCCGGGACGCAGACCGATCACCTGAATCTCAATGTCGCCATCTGGATTTTCGGCACAGCGAACCGATAAGCCTGACAATTCAATCATATTGCGTGCTAGATCAGCGACGCGTACGGGCTGGCCCATATCCAGCACGAATACTTCGCCACCTTTGGCCATGATCCCCGCCTGAACGACCAACTGCGCTGCCTCTGGGATCGTCATGAAATATCGCGTCATTTCAAGATGGGTAACAGTGACTGGCCCACCGTCCCGAATCTGCTGGCGAAACAATGGCACTACTGATCCGCTTGACCCAAGGACGTTGCCGAAGCGAACTATAGCGAAACAAGTGGTAGTCGATCGCGCCGCTAGCGCTTGCAACACCAGCTCTGCCAAGCGCTTGGTGGCCCCCATAACATTGGTGGGCCTGACAGCTTTGTCCGTGCTCACCAGAATAAAATGCCGTACATTGAACTCATTTGCCAATTGCGCCATGACGAGGGTGCCGAGCACGTTGTTGCGCGCGCCTTCAACCGGATTATGCTCGACCAACGGCACGTGCTTGTAGGCAGCTGCATGATAGATTGCGGTCGGGCGCCAGGTGTGCAGGATTTCTCGCATGCGGGCTTCATCGGTTACCGAACCAAGCAGGGGAATTACCCGGCACGGGTGTAGGGGCGAGAGCCGCGCCTGAAGTTCGCGGTGGATAGCGTAGAGAGAAAATTCTGAGGAATCGATCAGGAGCACGGTCGCAGGCGCTCCTGCGAGAATTTGGCGGCAAAGCTCGCTTCCGATTGATCCACCGGCCCCTGTAACAGCGACACAGGCATCGGTGAACAAGCCGCGCAGCTGCTCGGTGTCAAGATTAACGCTGTCTCTGCCTAGTAGGTCTTCGATCTCGAGTTCGCGGACGTCGTTTGCTTCGATCCTGCCTTCCGCGAGATCGATCAGTCCTGGCAGGGTCCGAACCGCTACGCCAACGGAGCGCAGATGCTCCAAAACCTCCGCGCGCCTACGACGTGAGACGGAGGGCATCGCTATGATTATATTGGAAACAGAGAGCCGGTCGACTAACACCTCAAGACGATCGGTCGAATGAACGGGCAGACCCGAGATTTGCCCCCCCTGCAGCGACCTATCATCATCGAGGAAGCCTACAACACGCATCTGCCGGCTTTCCGAAACGGCGGCCGCCAGTTGGCGCCCCGAGGATCCCGCACCATAAATGAGAACCTTTGAGGGGGCACTACTTCTTAGCAGTGACCGATATGTTCCACCTAACCATTGACCAACCAGGGCGCGCATGGCCGCGACACTCAAAAAAAGGAGTAGGGGTTGGATTAGGCCAACCGTCCGAGGTACGCCGTCGATACCGTAGAACGTAAACAGCATCGCGTAACCAACACCGTAGAGGACGTTGGCACGGAGAATTGCGAGGAACCCGCTAGTTCCGGCATGACGAAAAATAGTGCGATACAAACCTGTGGCAATATATATTGGTATCGCGATAGCGATCGCAGCCAATATGGCTATCCGTCCGTCGGTGGAAAGATCGATCCAAATGCCAAGTCGGAGATAATAAGCAAACCAAACTGAGAGCAGACAAAGAATAGCGTCAACTGCTAGGGCAATGGCACGCTTTAGGGAGCGGGGCAGCGCCAAGGCGACAACCGACCAAGACTTTACAGCCATAATATTCTTACCATTGCCGCGGCCCTTCGGACCGCGTCCGCTTGTCCCAATGCCTGTATCTGGCCCCGCGAAGATCGTAGCACAAGGCCGACCCGCCTCCCAAGCTCTAACTCCGATCCTGCCCTGCCGCCGTCAATCTCCCCCCTCATGTCCCTACGGCACATCCGACAGCACGCGTTGCACGGGGGCTTTGACGGGTCCGCTGCGGAATGTCACAGACCGGCAATGGCAGAAAAGCACGACTATACCCGTTATGGGGATCTCAAAGCGAGCCAGTCGGCCTCGAGCGGCCGTGCCGTCCGGATCGCCAGGATGCTCGGAATGGCTCCGCGCTATCTTCGTTACGTGCGCGATATCGACACATCCCTGCCAGCTGTGGAATTAGGTTGTGGCGATGGAAGTTTCGTACGCGCATTGCGCGATTCCGGCTTTCGTAGCGTCAGAGGCGTCGATTTATCACCATCTTACAACATGCCAGAAGGATGTGAAGTAGGCGACGCTATTTCATTCCTGCAGGGGGAAGCTCCTGCATCCTTGGGTTTAGTCGTAGCTCTAGACGTGCTCGAACACGTGCAGCCCGAGGACCTTAGAAGCCTTTTGCGACTGGTGAGGAAGTGCCTGCACCCCAATGGGCGCTTTCTGGCAAGGGTTCCGAATATGGGATCCCCACTTGGCTTGATCAACCAATTCGGTGATTTATCCCATCGGACCGCGCTCAATGAAATAGCGGTTCGGCAACTCGCGTTCGACACGGGTCTGCGTGTTCACTCGATCGAACCTGAACCACTGGCCTATCCCCGTACACTTTCGTCGATCCTTGGCCGCATAATCTGGCCATTCTATCGCGCTGCAGTAAAACTGGTTTTTGCCGCCTTTGGGATTCAAGCCCGCATATTGACGCCGAACTTGGTATTCATGCTGGCACGAGACCGAGCGCAATAGCTTCTCGACGCTACGTGGCTATGCGTGGCCACTAAGGGTCAGCGTTGCGCGCGATCGTGTAGCACGCGCTCGAGCCAAGGCAGCAGTTGCGCATGCTGGACGTTTCGATCGAACTCCATCGCGATTGCCCAGGAGGCTGCGCGGGATGCCGAAAGGCTCACAGGATCAGAAGCCAACTTTGTCAGAGCCTGGGTCAGGGACTGAGTGTCACCAGCGCGATATTGGAGACCCAATTTGAAGCTTTCTATCCATTGCGCGACTTCGCCTTCAAGGGAGTTCACAATAGCCAGCCCGGCCGCAGTATAGTCATAGAATTTATCGCACATCTCGACATTCGAGCGCTCGGAATAACTTGCGAGTCCAACATCACACCGCGCGTAAATGCGTGGCAGAAGCTCGGTCGGGACCTTTCCAAGATACACCAGGTTTTGGCACTCCGCAGCCGCAGCCTCGACCTTCTGCCGGCCTGGGCCATCGCCCGCAATATAGAGAGAAATCGTACTACCCGCGCTGGCGAGCTTTCGCGCAGCCGACAGCATTGGTTCAACGTCATATGATGGACCGAGCGATCCTGCGAATATTGCCTTCAGGCCCGGTCGGTCAAAAAGTAAATCAATGTCGTCGGGGAGGGCCCCGCGCATGAGCCTTCGGAAGGCCGGCACATCTATGCCATTGTAAACAATAAGTTCGGGAAGCGACCGACCTTCCGGGAGGCTGCGAGTTACGGAATCGAGATATGGTCGAGCAAGAGCCATCGCCCCATCGAGTCTTGCGAATATCTTGCGCCGATAAGAATAGATCGGCGAGAGAAGGAGATGGCCAAGCGACTGAAGGGACCTTGGGAGTGCTCCGACTATCAGTTCCGGCCAAAGGTCCATTTGATCGTAAAGTAAGACTGCACCGGTTTTTCCGGCAAGGCGTGGTCCGGCAAACCCCGCCATTGTCGCCGGCTCGGACGTCAGAATGATGTCCGGGGCGTCAAGCGATAATGCCCGCCGGTAAGCTCGCAGGCCGAAGAGGAAATCGCGCCAGAGACGTCCAAATCCAATGTTGTGGCGGTAGGCCGGCGTAGGCACCAGACGTATCACCAGGCCGGATGGCAGGGCGTGATCTTCCCATCCCCTGCTACGGACGGCCTTGAAATGGTGCGAGAAGTTGGACGTCCACCATACAACGTGATGCCCTGCTTGGGCCAGCACCGAGCCAATCGTAACGTAGCTGTATTCGCGCCAGCCCTCGCCGGGCAGCGGCCCATAGGGGTTGAAGAGCCAGATCTTGCGGGGTGCGCTAGGAAAACTGCCGGCCATTATCTATGACCTATGATGACTTGGAGGGTCATGAAGATAATACGGAGATCAAGCGCGAGTGTAGGCCCGTCAGCGTAGGCGGCAGCCAAAGCGAGCTTGTCCGGCAGTATCACCTCCCGGTAATACCGCTCCGGGTCCTTCTGCTCCGCGAGCAGGTCGGATTCGTTGCGGTACTTTATCGATGCCAAATCCGTGATGCCGGGGCGAACGGCGAGGATTCGTTCTCGAAGCGCTTCGGGATAGCGCGCGACAAATTCCGGAACATCCGGGCGCGGTCCAACTAGACTCATCTCTCCGCGGATCACGTTCAAGAGCTGGGGCAATTCGTCCAATTTCCACTTGCGCAACACGGCGCCGACGGCGGTGATGCGACTGTCGTTCGCAACCGTAATCATACCGCCCGGTTGGCCGGAACGCATAGTGCGAAACTTGAGGATGTCGAAAGGCCTTCCGCCACGCCCCACCCGTCGCTGGCGAAAAATGATCTCGCCGGGCGAAGACATTCGCACAGCGAGCGCTACCCCTATGAAGATCGGGAGCACCAAAACCATAATAGTCACACAGACAATCAGGTCGAACGCGCGCTTTTCCATTTTCATGCCGGTGTCGATCAATCCGCAACCTCGATATTGCAGTGTGGTCGATCATACAATCGACCATCTTACCGGCACTAGGCTGACAGTTCACCGCCCTTCAAGCTGATCCAGAGAAACCGACTGTCGCCACAAAAGGATCGAGGCAAATAGGATCGTAACAATCCAGGCTATACTATAGGCATCTGCCAAACCGACAACCTGTTGCTCGACGAATAGGCCAGAAAGAAAAAAGTAAAGTACAGACCAACTCAAACCGATCGCAGCCGGCCAAGTATAGCCACCTGAAAGACAAAAAAAGGCTCGCATCAACATTACTCCGATCAGCATTGCAGCCATCCCCGGGGCAAGATGGGTTAGAGCAGCAGCGGCTTCGTGGACCGCGGCACCGCTGAAAGCGCCGCGCCGGAAGAGCACCGCGACGATTTTTTCCGACCAAAACCAGACGGCGGACGCCATCAGCCCACCCATAATCGTCACCAGAAGAACGATTTGCTTCATCAGCCGACGGAAGCCAGGTCCGTCACCGCGATCAACCAAGCGCGCCAGATAGGGTACTGCTATCGCGGAAGGACCGACGGTCAGCAGACTTCCCACTCCAATAAGTATACGTTGCGCATAGCCCAGCGTTGATAAGACACCAGGCCCGGCCCGCGGCGCCCAGAAAGAATCGATAACAGCGTAGGTCGAAAAGCATGAAAGAGCGACGACAGACAGCCAGGCCGACCGCGGTATCGGTAGCGCCGAGTTCATGCGGATTTTAATCTCGGACCAAGCGAAGCCGTCGCGCTGAAGCGCGATGCCGATTAGGGTAGCGGAAATCGTGCCGAGCAGTAGACCGGTCGTCGCCAGCAGAATTCCCAGTGTGGGCGCCAAAAGCAATATTCCGATCGTTACCAAGCCCGGCGGTAGTGCCAGGAGGGTAGCCGACATTGGCCGGCCAACGGCGTTCAGGCGAGCAATTAGCAGTCCGTTGATCACCTGCCCCCCGCCGGCAAGCCACGCAAAAATGATCAGCCAGCTCAGTTCGGTCTCCGTTCTAATGGCGGAATGCGCCGGCAGCAGCGCAGGTTGGAGCAACAGGGCCGGCAAGCCTGTTAGCGCGACAACCAAGGCAAGGCGAATGATGAGGCCAAGCAGGGCGGCCGACAGCACGCGTGCTTCATCAGGGCGGTCCGCCACCTTGGCCAGCTCGGGGACGGTAACGTAGCTAATACAGGCCGCCAGCAAGCCGGCAACAAAAGCCGGTACGCTCAGCGAATAAAAGTACGCGTCGACTTCCGCGCCAACACCAAAGCGATAGGCGACCGTCGCCTGAACCAGGAAGTTAATAAGGCTACCAAACAAGCTCAAGCTCGTAACGGAGGCCAACCGAACCGCGTGCCGCAACATTACCGGGACTTGCCTAAAAACCGGCGCCGGTCAGGCGCCCAAAAGTGGAATTGAGCATGGCGCTGGGAGTCACCAGCGAGCGCTTGGCCAGGCAGGCCGCCCAAAAGGCAAGTGTGCTGTCGTTTGAAACGATCGTCTGATAGCTGCTCATCAGGCGTAGCGTCGCCTCCGGCGAGGCCTGCGCGCTCGGCACGAGCTTAAGTTTCATCGGCGCAAACCGCTCGCTTTGCGTTGCAATGCTGACCAAATCCTCCCGGTTGGTTATGATAAAAGCGCCAGGCGGCAATTCCTTCAATCGCTCAGCGAGATACGCCGTTTGCGCGTCCTCGCTACGAAAAAAGTCCCCCAATCGAATATGATGCAGCTCCTCGCCACTCGTTTCATCCGGTCGAATATCGAATTCGGCGCGCAGCCGCTCCAGTGCCTTGGTCAGTCTGCCATGCTCGAACCCGGCGTAGAATCTGGCGTCCTGAAAATAGCCATCGAGGAAGCTCGTGCGCCCTACTTTGAACATTCCGTCACGGGACAAATGGCTCCGATCCAAGATCTTGGGCACGCGGCAAGCTGAGATCGATCTTTGGATGAGCGTGGGGTCTCGATAGCCCCCAAACGCGGCACTCAAAGCGAAAGCATGTGGATAATTATCGTCGTGTATGACGACGAGGGGCTCCTTGTCCGCGCAAAGCCGGGCGTAAAATATCTGGAATAGCTGATTTCCGAGGCCGCCGTGGGTGCGAACTACGACCTTCGCCCTGCCCATGTTACTACGCATTGCCCGTACTTGCCCGACGACCTGACCCAACCTGACAGACAGCTGACCTCATGCCCTCCCTTGGCCCGATTGGCGGCGAGGCATTTCCGACGAACAGCGACACAAATCTACTCCCCAACGAGCGGGGCGTTGGATCGCCAGTGCGGCGAAGCGTTGGCCGGACCGAACGCACGGCGGAAGAGCCAATTGGCGATTGCAATCAGCACGATTCCATTCAAATACCCTTGGAACGACTCAGCCATCATGATCAGCGATGGATAGAGCGAGAGCATTAGCAATGTGCTGGACTTGCCGGTTTTGGACCGTAGTTCAAGCGACCGAAAATACGCATGCAGCAGCCCAGCAATGGTGATTAATATGACGACGCCGATGAGCCCTGCATGCCAATAGCCCTCACCGACGATCGTCGGAGAAACACCGCCGTCCAACCCGAACACCGCGCGAGAAAACTGGACCGACAGAGGTAGCGGCTTGTCCGGCCAAAGCGAGGACGGAATTCCGATGGTAGCCGCTTCCACCGCGGAGGGAACCAGCTTCATATAATCCGAGAATATCCGCATGTGTACTACGACCTGCTGAACGATGTCGGCACCCATCGAGCGCAGCACGGTCGTGTAGACTAGGTCGGGGCGCGTTTTTTCGATATAAGAAAGATAATCGGAATAGCTTCCCATTGCAGCATTATAGGGAATTTCCCGCTGAATTCCGTACAGGGTGAAAGCTACCAACACGAGAAAGCCCGCGGAAAATATTTCCCAAGCCCTGATCCGGCGAACAAACAGATGATAGAAATAGGCCGCCTGCAAAAGGGGCAAAAATATCAAAGACCGAAAGCCAAGCTGGCTCGCAGGTATTACTGTTAATAGGTAGAGCGCGGCCAGCCTTACGATCCCAACGCGGCCCTTGAAGAGATGGCTATTATTTATGAGAATCCCGCACATCGCGATAGCGGGCGCGGTGGTTGCGGGGAAGAGTATCCAGCCCTGACCGGTAATGCCCGAAGTCCGCCAAGCTTCGCGGGTCTCCGCGAATAGGGCGAAGCCGCCATTCATAAGAATAAGAGCAAAAAACGCCAAGTATCCAAGCGCCAACGCTGCGGAGCAGACAAGGTTGACTCGTCCGCGCGACCAGCCGATCTGATCCGGCGGGCGCAGGAATGCAGGAAGTGCCGTTAGGTAGACAACTGCCACAAACAGCATCTGCGCGGAAATGATCAAAAAGCCGAGCCAGGCGGCATCGCTTTCTCGCGTCATCGGCGACAGCATTTCGAACCTGGGCAAATAGAAATTTGTGCCAAGAAACAGGTTCAATGGAAGCTGTACTATGAAATAGACTTGAAACAAAATATGCGGTGATAATGCCGTAATTGCTCGATCTAGGTTTACTTGGGCCAAAAGGATTACGATTGACACGAAGAGAACGAAAAAGCCGATCATAAATTTTTGGCCAGCTTAGTGACAGCATCAATAACGCGACGCTGGTCATCGTCGGTCATCTTCGTATAAAGGGGCAGGCTAACTAAACCGTGATAAGCTTGATCTGCCTGAGGATAGTCCTTCGGTCGCAGGGCGTAGGATTGGGCCCAGTAAGGCTGGCGGTGCAGCGGGATATAGTGCACGCTGGTGCCGATCCCGTTCTCGCTCAAATTTTCAATGAAGCGTTGCCGCATGTCGAGATTTCCGACCTTTGCGCGCAAGCGAATTGCGTAGATATGCCAAGCATGCGAATCGCCTGCTGGTGCGTCGGGCGCGTCGAGGATAGGCAATTCGGCGAACGCTGTTTGGTACCGATGCGCCATCGTCCTGCGTCGCGCTGCGAAGTCATCGATGCGTGCGAGCTGAACGCGCCCAAGGGCAGCTGCCATATCGTTCAAGTTATATTTGAAGCCTGGTGCGACAACCTCATAGAACCAGGCGGGAGTGCGCGAGCTGAAGCGGGCGAAAGCATCGCGGCTGATACCATGCAGCCGCATTATTTTTATGCGCTCCGCCACGTCCGCGTTCCGGGTTACTACCATCCCGCCTTCCCCCGTCGTGATGGTTTTGTTTGCATAGAAGCTGAAGACGGTGACGTCCGAGCCAAGCGTGCCGACGAGGGCGCCGCGGTAAATTGTCGGAAAAGCGTGCGCTGCGTCCTCGATGACCCGCAAATCATGCCGGCGGGCGAGCGCTAGAATTGCATCCATGTCGCATGCCAGCCCGCCATAGTGAACGACGATGATGGCTTTCGTCCGAGCGGTGATCCGCCGTTCGACGTCCGTGGGATCGATATTCAGCGTTGCTGGATCAATATCTGCAAGTACAACGTCTGCACCCACATATCGCACGACCTCTGCTGTGGCAGTGAAGGTCAACGTAGGCAGGATAACCTCATCTCCGGGCCCGATGCGGAGCGCTTCAACCGCAAGATGCAGGCCGGCGGTTGCGGAGCTGACCGCAAGTGCGCTGACTTCGCCTCCCAAATAAGCGGCGAACTCCTCCTCAAACGCTCGTGCCGCCGGTCCCGTGGTGATCCAACCGCTCGATAGCGCCTCGCGTACTGCTACGAGCTCGGCATCCCCGATGTCCGGCATAGCATAAGGAATGAAGCTACTGCAGTCGCTCATAGTCTCTTTGGGGGCCGCGCCTAGAGAAGTTGGCCGGCGGGCACTGGGTCGCGCGTCGCGTAACCCTAGGGTAGGGGCGTGCCTAACGCAACACTTTGACCGAAAGAACCCTTGACCGAATGCGATGTTTGCGTTCGCGGGGTGCTGGACTAAGTCGGAAGAACAATGCGCGCCGCTCGAGATATTACCCGCCATCGCTTCCCGGAATTAATTTTCCTATGCCTCTGCACTCTCATGGTCACAGTCTGGTTCGCCGGCGGCGCTTCGCGCGCCGATATGCTCGGCCAGCTGGTCGTCCGCGGAATGGCATGGCTGATGCTTGCAGTAGCTATCATGCTAGGCGCTTTTCCGTCGGCGCGTTCAGCCCGTATTCCGCTGGGCTTCTTGATGGTCTGCATCGCACTGCCGTGTCTACAGCTAATACCACTACCACCAAAGTTATGGCTCCTGCTGCCGGGTCATGCGCCCTTCGCGGAAGCTGCCAGCCTTGCTCGCATGCCTCAACCGTGGCGGCCGATAGCAATCGTTCCTGGTGCGGCAATCAACGCTGCCGGCTCTCTCATTGTCCCGTTCTCGACGCTTTTTCTCGCAGCCGGAGTTACGCGCGGCCAACGGGCGATGTTGCCAGGGGTCGTACTCGCCCTCGCTGCTTCGTCTGCGCTTGTGGGAGCGCTTCAATTCTGCGGCGCCGGACTTCCCAATCCGCTGATCAACTATACGCCGGGGGAGGTCAGCGGCACTTTTGCAAACCGGAACCACTTCGCGCTCCTGGAGGCGATCGGCTGTGTGGTTGCCCCAGCGTGGGCTTTCATGGGAGACAAGCAGAGCCGGTGGCGCGCGCCACTCGCTTTTGCCCTACTTCCCGTCTTCATACTTCTCATCCTGGCAAGCGGATCGCGCGCGGGGATGATGTTAGGCGCCGCAGCTCTTACGACCGGCGTGCTACTTTCGCACAAGTGGCTGAATCTCAAATTCAGGACACATGCGAGCTGGAGTAGTCCTGCATTGCCTATCGGCATCATTGGCATGGTGGCGATAGTGGTAGTGGCTAGTGTGCTTTCCCATCGTGCGAACTCGATCGACCGCCTTCTTTCCCTTGCTCCAAGCGACGACTTGCGCGCCCGCAACCTTCGAACCGTATGGTCGATAATCTGGACGTATTTTCCCGTGGGGTCGGGTTTCGGTGGTTTCGACCCTCTGTTTCGGCTTCATGAGCCGTTTTCCGCATTACAGCTCACCTACTTCAATCACGCGCACAATGATTTCGCGGAAGTGGTCTTGGATGGGGGCCTCCCGGCTCTGCTTCTCATTATCGCGGCGGTTGCGTGGTGGGCGTCGGCGAGTTTGCGCCTCCTGCGCGCTCCTGCCTCTCGCGAGACCCTTCTTCCACGACTGGGCGCTACGGTCCTGTTTCTCATTTTTGCTGCCAGTCTTTTCGACTATCCGGTGCGAACCCCCATGATCATGATGATTACCGCGCTGGCAGCGCTATGGCTGGGGCGCGGTGTGCCCGACACCCGCGGCGCAACTTTACCAAGCCGATAGTACCACCTATACCCCCCGCTTCTTCGATCGCGGAACAAGTTGGACGCATGCGTAATACCGTCGTTGTCACAGTGATCGCAATTGCGCTTTCGGGTTGCGCGTCGACGCCCCCCCCGCAATCGAGTGCCCACCTAACGGTGCTGCCCGACAGCCAGGTCCTTCCCGCGCCGCAGCGGCAAGATTTGACGGCGGCCGACCGGCCGGCATTGATCGGGCCGCTGGATACGATCCAAGTCGAAGTATTTAATGTTCCGGACCTCAGTCGCGAATTGCAGGTCGACGCCAGTGGTCGCGTCTCCATGCCGCTGATTGGTACGATCGACGCACGAGGTAAGACCGCAGCCGAACTGGCAACAACTATCGAGACGGCGTTGCGTGGCCGCTTCGTCCGCCATCCCGACGTCACGATCAACATCAAGAGCTCCGTAAGCCAAGTCGTGACGATTGATGGTCAAGTTGTCGAGCCCGGCCTGTATCCGGTGACCAACCAAATGACGCTGCTTCGCGCGATCGCCTCCGCTAAGGGACTGTCGGAGTTCGCCCGCCAGGATGATGTAGTCATTCTGCGCGAAGTGGAGGGCCGTAAGATGGCCGGCCTCTACAACGTCGGCGCTATCCGGCGCGGCGCATATGCGGATCCTGCCGTTTACGCGAATGACGTGATCGTAGTCGGCGATTCCCCGCAGCGCCGACTGTTCCGCGACTTTGTTTCGCTTTCACCGATCATTGCTGCTCCCCTCATCGCGATTCTGCAGTAAGCTGGAACTCATGAACGTTCAGACTTCCGGCATTCGCGGCGACCTTTCGTCGGCTGCGAGGGATAATAGCGGCGCTCAAGCCGCCAGCGACGGGGTGCCGTTAATCCGACAATATTTTCGGATCGCGATCCGGTGGCGCTTCGTCATCGGCGGATCGGTCGCCGTATGCGTCCTCCTCGGCCTCATCTCGACTCTCCTGATAACGCCCAAATACTCAGCCGACACGACGATCGAGATCTCCCGCGAGTCAGACCGCGTAACAGATTTCCAGGGTGTGGCACGTGATACTAACATTGCAGACCAGGAGTTTTATCAAACGCAATATGGTTTGCTTCGCTCGCGCGCTCTTTCCGAGCGCGTTGCTGCGCAGCTGGGCTTCGCCAACAATCCGCATTTCTTTCAGATCTTCCACGTGCATCTTCGCGAGCCGGCGTTTCAGTTGGTCAATGGAGGCTATCCTGCATCAGGCCTCGCCCAACGACAGCGCGTGGCCGGAGAAACGTTGCTTAAACATCTAGATATCGACCCGACCCGGCTCTCCCGGCTTGTCGACATTCGCTTCACCAGTCCGGAGCCGGAATTGTCGGCGCGGGTCGCCAACGCGTGGGCGGAGAATTTCATTCAAACCAATCTCGAACGAAAGGTCCAGGCGACCTCTTATGGCAGGAACCTTCTCCAAACGCAGCTCGCTCAGATCAAAGACAAGCTCGATCAGTCGCAGCGCCAACTCGTAGCGTATGCATCGGCAGAGAAAATCATCAACCTGCCGGCCAGTTCTTCTGGCTCCGACAAGACGACCTCTGAACGGTCGATCGTTGCAGACGATCTTGCGAATTTGAACCTTGCACTGACCCAAGCGACCGCCGACCGGATTCAAGCCGAAGCCCGCTATAGGCAAGCTGGGCGCGCGGGTGCGTCCACGGAGGCCTTGCGCAACAGCGCGATCAATAATCTTCGCGAACGCCGCGCGGAATTGGCTGCGGAATACCAGCGTCTAATGGTACAATTCGAACCGGCATATCCCACCGCTCGCGCCATCCAGTCGCAGATAGATCAGTTGGATCGCAGTATCGCCCGAGAAGAAGGGCGGGTCTCGGGCTCTCTCCTCGCGGACTACCGCAACGCGCAGGCTCGTGAAGCGGAACTGTCCACCAAGGTTGAGCGCCTAAAGGCAGACTATCTCGACCTGCGTCGTCGTAGCATCCAATACAATATTTTTCAGCAGGAAGTGGACACCAACCGCGCCTTGTATGACGGCCTGCTTCAGCGCTTCAAAGAAATCGGCGTTGCGGGTGGCGTCGGCGTGAACAACATATCTATTGTCGACCCCGCTGCCCCCCCAAAAAGGCCGTCGAGCCCGCGGCTTTTACTGAATCTGGCGATGGCCTTGCTGGGAGGGGCTGGCATCGGCGCACTTCTGGCCGCCATACTCGAACAGACGGACGAGGCTATCGCCGATCCGGCGGAAGTGGAAAAGCGTATCGGCTTGCCTCTTTTAGGCTCGGTTCCCAAGCTCGCGACCGGCACCCCCATGGAGGCATTGCTTGACCGCAAGTCCGATCTTGTTGACGCGTATCTCGCTGTGCAAACCAATCTCGCTTTCACCACCGAGCATGGCGCGCCGCGCTCCTTCTCCGTCACGTCCACTCGACCTGCCGAGGGCAAGTCAACCACGGCTTTGGCTCTCGCAACCACGCTCGCGCGGTCCCGCCGCAAGGTCATTCTCGTTGATGGCGACATGCGATCCCCGTCGATACATCAGCTTGGCGGAGTACCGCATATTAGGGGTCTCAGTAATTTCCTTGCCGGTGATGACGATGTCGATGCTCTGACATTCAACATGACCGATTTGGGCTTTACGGCGATGTCGGCGGGTCCGATTCCGCCCAACGCGGCGGAGCTTCTCACGGGAGGGCGGTTGTCACTGCTGATTTCGCGCCTGCTCGAAACCCACGATCATGTCGTAATCGATTCTCCGCCGGTAATGGGACTGGCGGATGCACCACTAATCGCAAGCAGGGTGGAAGGCGTCGTCTTCGCGGTCGAATCTCATCGTATACGGTCGAGCCTGGTAAAGTCGGCCATCGGGCGGCTCGCGTCGGCCAACGCGCGTATCTTCGGCGCGGTGCTGATGAAGTTCGACGCCAACAAGGCGCATTACGGCTACGGCTATGATTACGGTTATGGCTACGGGCGAGACGAGCGGGCCCGCATCAAGATCCTGAAATGAGTTCATCCCTGGCCGGAGCGGTTAGGCCCCGGTCTCGCGGCCGGGCATGGCGACTGGGCGGAGTGGCGATTGCCGGGATATGTGCCTACCAATCGCTCACACATACCCTTGCGTGGGTGGTGCTCGGTCGTTCACCAGAGCTTGCGCATGCGCTCGCATCCGATGATGGAAGAATCAGCGGGCTTTTCTCGCAGGATCTCTCCCGCGCCGACGCGAGTCCAGGGGAACGTGATGAATCCGACCTTCTTGCCCGTGAAGCGCTGTTGCATAACCCCCTCGCTGTGGAAGCGGTCACGACACTCGGAATAAATGCTGACCTGCGTGGGGATACCGTAACAGCCCGTCACGCATTGGCCTATGCGCAGCGCCTGTCGCGGCGCGATCTTAGATTGCAGCTTTGGGCAATCGAAGACGCAGTTAGCGCAAATGATATTCCAGCTGCCGTGCGAAACTATGACATAGCACTGCGCACGTCGCCGCGTTCGTCGGAACTCATGTTTCCGGTTTTGTCGCGCGCTACCAGCTACCCCGCCGTTCGGGCCGCGCTCACCCAGACGCTAGTACGGCGTCCGCGCTGGGGGAGTGAGTATATTCGTTATGCTGCGCGGAATACCTCCTCGCCGCAAGCGACTTTGGCCTTTTTCCGCCAGTTGCATCAGGCCGCGGTGCCGTTCCCAGATGGCGCGGACGCGCAGCTGGTTGCTGTATTGGTCGCCAGCAACCTTATCGAAGAAGCGTGGGATTATTATTCCTCCGCAAGAGGCGGGGCCGACCGCCGCTTCTCGCGTGATCCCCATTTTAGTCTGCGGACGCTCGATGGCGCACCGTTCGATTGGGTGGCCAGCACAACGCCAGGAATTTCAGTCTCGATCGGCAATTCTGCCGGGGGCGAGGTGGTCGACTTCGCGCTTCCGCCGAGCGTTGGGGGAATTGTACTCATGCAGATGGAAGTGCTCCCGCCTGGACGCTATCTCCTGACGAGCCGCGGAAGCGCCAACGCCTCCACGACAGATGCACAGCCGTATTGGCGATTAGTTTGTCGCAACGGGCCTGAACTCGTTCGCTTGCCACTCGGGCCGTCACTGAAGTCGATCGCGAGGTCTGCCAAGGAAGTCCGTGTGCCGCAGGGGTGTACCCTACAATATCTGACGCTGGTCGCTCCTGCATCGGAACTCGCTGCGGGGGTGTCAGGCCAGATTGAGGAGATATTAGTGTCGCCGCTGGACAAAGAGTCAGGCGGTCAGTGAGGATATGTTGAAGAGTATTTCAAGATCCTGTCGGTTAGGAACGGCGCTGTCGCTAGCCATGCTGGCGATTTCATCTCCGCTCATGGCGCAGGTACAGCGCGGCGGTGGCGTGGCGACGTCGGTGGTCGGCCGGACCGGCGAACGCAAGACGCGCGGCGAGATTAACGGTCGTATCTGGCCCCTCGCGCGTGTCGATTCCCGGGTTCAAAATCGGGTGCAATCCCGCGTTCACAGTCGCATAGAGCCAGACGACCGCGACGATGATACACCGCTAGCGGCATTCAACGCCGCGTCCCAACAAGTTCGTCGCCGCCTTCATCCCCGATAGGGGAACAGCTGCGAGACATATCCCTCATGTTTCCGCCAGCGCCTGCCAACAGGCGTCGAGAACCGGCTGAAGAGGAAGCTCAAGCATGCAGCGGTTGTGCCCTTCCGGGCAAAACGTGAAGCTGTAACACGGAGCGCAGGGAACTGGATGACGGACGGCGCGGTGCTGGTTATGCCAAGGTTCGATCGAATTCGGCACCTCAAGACCAGGTACGATCGAGACTACCTTAGCTCCCATAGCATCGGCCAGATGCACCGCTCCTCCATCGTTGCCAACCACAAGCTCGCACCGGGCGAACAGAGCTGCAGAATGATCGACTGTGATCCCGCAAACAGAACTTATCCGCTGCGGATCCAGCGCTACGAGGGCGGCAGCCTTGTTGTTTTCCGCGCTGCTCCCCATGACGACGACGTGGATGTGCCTATCCACTGCCAGTAGCGCCCGGGCCACAGCCACGAACCGGTCGATCGGCCAGTCCTTGTGTGGTTGAGCGGCCCCCGGCGCGATCGCAATGAGCCTTGCTCCCTCTCCTAGAGCCGTTAGCCAACGCCCGGCCCACCCCTCGGCTTCGGCGCTCGGGCGCAAATCGAAAACTACTTCGGCGTCTTGAGAAAGCATTGGCTCGCCCAATTCCTGCAAAAACTGCATCGGTCCGTGCACATGATGGCCCAAAGCAAGGTTGCGCCGTTTACGGTGGTCGCGAGGGACCGTGCCGCGCATGCGCCAGCCAATCTGGCGCACTGGGCCGGCAAGCATCGCCAAGAACAACATTTTCTTGAGGCGCCGAGGCCATGACGTGCCAAGGTCGATCATCGGAACGATCAGGTCGATATGACGGCCACGCAATGCACGCCACGCGGCCCATAAGGCTAATGGCGTTCGTGGGGCGGCGATCGTAACTACCTCATCTATCAGATGCGGCACGAGAAGTTCTGCCCAAGGTGCCTTGGTCGCACCGCCCGCGTATGCAGCCACCTTGTCGGCAGCGGCCCGGGTCGACGAGTGCATAGTCAAAAGCAAGACTCGACTGTCGGGAAAGCGCAGACGAAGAGCGCGGAAGGCTGGCGCGCTCATTACGAAATCGCCAAGCCCTGCGGGGCGAAATACGAGGATCGAACGGGGCTGCTTCATCGTCGACGCGGCAGGTACAATGGCACGGAGTTCCTGCGCAAGGCGAGCATCGTCGCCCAGAGACAGCGCGCTCGTGCGCCCGAACAACGAGACGCCGCCTCTTGCCCGCCCCATCAAGATCGGGCATCCGCTGGTCAATCGCACCGGGCGGGTCGTTCATAACCCGGCGCAATTCCCGAACAGTGCTTACCTATTAGGCGACATTTGGAAGCAGCGTGGCAAAGACAGCTCTCATAACCGGCATTACAGGTCAGGACGGCGCATATCTGACCGAGCTGTTGCTGGCTAAGGGCTATTGTGTTCATGGCATAAAGCGGCGCTCTTCCTCTTTCAACACAGCGCGCATAGATCACCTTTATCAAGACCCGCACGAGAGCGGCGCCAGTCTGCATCTCCACTACGGTGACATGACAGACGCCACAAATCTCATAAGGATCGTGCAAGAAGTCGCACCAGACGAAATCTATAATTTGGCGGCACAAAGCCACGTGCAGGTGAGTTTCGAAACGCCGGAGTATACGGCGAACGCCGATGGCTTGGGAACCTTGCGGCTACTGGAAGCAATACGGATCCTCCGTATGACGGAGAAGGTCCGGTTCTATCAGGCATCGACGTCCGAACTGTTCGGGCTGGTGCAGGAGGTCCCGCAGAGAGAAAGTACGCCCTTTTATCCGAGGTCTCCATACGGAGCGGCCAAACTGTACGCCTATTGGATCACGGTGAATTATCGAGAAGCCTATCGGCTCTTCGCCAGCAACGGCATCCTGTTCAACCACGAAAGCCCCGTCCGCGGCGAGACGTTTGTAACGCGAAAGATAACGCGCGCTGTCGCGGCGATTTATCTCGGCGTCCAGGACAAGCTGTGGCTCGGGAATTTGGACGCGCGCCGTGACTGGGGGCATGCTCGTGATTTCGTCGAAGGTATGTGGCGAATCCTACAACACGATTCCCCGGGCGATTTCGTGCTGGCTACGGGGGAGACGAGGACGGTACGGCAGTTTGTCGAGGCATCGTTCGCGCATGTTGGCGTGACGCTCCAATGGACAGGGAAAGGCGCGGGCGAGCGCGGGCGATGCGCCGACACTGGGAGGGTGTTGGTTCAAATTGATCCTCGATATTTCCGGCCGACCGAAGTGGACATTTTGGTGGGTGACCCATCGAAGGCGAAGGCCGAGCTCGGGTGGTCGGCCACGACCACCTTCGAGGCCTTGGTTGCGGAGATGATGGACTCCGACCTGCGGGCCGTTGAACGCGAATCCATGCACCGCAACTTTCACCAGCACGCGCCGGGCTGAAGGGGAGCCAGTACAGATCGTGGTTGCGTTTTCCTTAGAGGGCCGTCGCATCTGGGTCGCCGGCGAACGTGGAATGGTTGGGCGCGCGCTAATGCGTCGTATCAGCGAGGAGCCATGCCATCTCCTGAGCGCCCCCCCTCGTGCCGATCTTGATCTGCGCCGTCAGGATGCGGTCAATGCATGGGTGCGAGAAAATCGGCCGGATCTGATCTTTGTCGCGGCAGCGACGGTCGGCGGCATCCACGCTAACGATAGCCGCCCAGGTGAGTTTCTTTACGATAACCTCATGATCGAGGCGAACATTATCGATGCAGCTCGTACTGCTGGCGTCGAGAAGCTGGTAATGCTAGGCTCATCGTGCATCTATCCCAAGTTCGCTGAGCAGCCGATCAAAGAGACCGCACTACTCAGCGGTCCCTTGGAACTTACAAACGAGTGGTATGCAGTAGCAAAGATTGCGGGAATCAAACTTTGCCAAGCCTATCGCAAGCAATATGACTGTGACTTTATTTCTGTGCAGCCAACAAATCTCTACGGCCCTTATGACAATTTTGACCTCACGTCGAGCCATGTACTTCCCGCACTAATCAGAAAGGCCCACGAAGCAAAAACCAAGTCAGCCAAGGATTTCATGATTTGGGGAAGCGGAACGCCACTGCGAGAGTTTTTGCACGTGGATGACCTGGCCGATGCGCTCGTATTCTTAGCGAAGAATTATTCGGGACTAGAAATTGTAAACGTCGGAAGTGGCTCCGAGATATCAATAGGCGAGCTCGCGCGTCTGATTGCTCGGGTGGTGGGCTTTCGGGGACAGGTGGAACTCGATCCGACCAAGCCTGATGGCACACCGCGCAAGCTGGTCGATTCCGGCAAACTGGAGAGCCTTGGCTGGCGCGCGTCGATTGGCTTGGAAGAAGGCGTGAAGCAAACTTATCAATGGTATCTGAACAGCCTGCAATAGGCCTCCAAACGTACCAGAAGTTCGGGGTGCGGCACGCCGTCGATGAGGCACAAGTCGCGTAACAATGTTGGTCCCGGCTTGACTGACGGCACGCACCGAACGGCCGCGGCCGGTGGTCATTCGACTCGGAGCACTCACGACACCTCAGCGAATCACATCCCTTGAGTTGATTCCTTGAGCGCAACTTGCGAAAAATAGAGAGTCTTTACTTGGCAGTCACTTACTCACAATATTTGTGCGGTTGGCAGGTATGGACCGCTCTGCTAAGATAAGTTTAGTTCCGTGGGGTAATTGAGATGGGGACCATGAAAAAGCTGATCGCAGGAGCGATGCTTCTGCTTGCGGGGGTGTCTGCCCATGCACAGGTGGTCGCTAACGGGAACGTTGGCGGATTCGGTACCTTTGTCGATGAAACGACTGGGCGCACTTGGCTGCGCCTGGATAATTTCTTCAACAAAAGCACGGACCAGATGGTTGCCGCCGTCTCGAGCTCGGGGTTTCAACTCGCAGCCTCCTCGGACGTAGCCGATCTCTTATCGCGTTTGACGCCGATAACTCCGCAGGGTTGGACGGATGACGCTACAATCATGGGCAGCGCGCCCAACCGGGATATTATCTTCGGCGCTTATGCCGGTTCCGGGGGAATGGTCGGGTGGGCGTATGGCGCCCATTGGGACTCCAGTTGGAATATGCTCGACGATTTCGACTATTCATGGGATGTTCCCAATAGTGGCTCGGATTATGCCGACATGAACCTTTGGGCCTTCATGGAAGGCTCACGCGAGGTGAGCCCCGAGAACTCGCCGGCGGCTGTTCCAGAACCCATCAACTGGGCTTTTATGGTAGCCGGTTTCGGGCTTGTTGGCACGGCGATGCGCCGTCGCCGGATGGTTGCCAGCTTCGGATAATACTGTCAACGAAGATTGACTGGCAAGAGCCGGCGTGAGCAGCGCGCGGCTGTTTTGCTCTGCTATTTGGGATCTGGGAATTGCATGGTCTGGAGTTTTAGCCAAGCTTCCATTCCCCGGCGGTCGAAATAAGATCTCTGCACTTCCGGATGGTGCCAATAAGCTTGGTCGCGCTCCCGCGTATCGCCGACAACCTTTGCCGGGGATCCGATTGCGAAGGCGAAATCAGGAACATCTTTGGCGACGACTGCGCCGGAAGCAATTAAAGCTCCCTTGCCGATTTTGACGCCAGGCAGCACCGTCGCGTGAGCACCAATGAAAGTATAATCCCCAATCTCTACGGCACCACGAGCGTAACCGTGTCGATCACTATGTGGGATCCGGATATACTCTTCTCCATGCAATCGAAGGGCATTCTGGCTTCCGTGCGAATATATTCCCACCCATGCGCAAATCTGGCATCCGTGCCCAATCGCGACACCGAAACTTCCATCAATGATTGAATAATGTGAGATCCACACGTGATCGCCTATAGATACCGCCTCACGATGGCTAATGATCGCGGTGGAACTGACTCGCGTGAATTTGCGGCGCTGTTTGCTGACGCGATCAAAATACCCATAGATCATGAACGGCCGTCGACTGAGCGCCAGAAAATTTTGCGCCCAGGATATTAGCACACCAAGGGGCGAGAGATATACGCGACGCATCATCAGCTAAGCATTAACAAAGAGAGCGGCTTCCGCAAGAAGCGTTCAGAAATGAGCGTTTTGACAAGGTAATCGGCGCTTGCAAGCGCCCTTTACGGTTCACGTGAGAATCTTGATGAACGTCGAGGGCCAGCTGTGAATCCAAATGGCTGCTCGTCGGCGGCGTAGTGACCTTACTGGTCTCATTCAGCATAGTGGCAATCCAGAAAGATTCTTTTCAAGATCGTATAGTCGCCGGCTAGGCCGCTGGTCGTCCCTGTACAGTCAGTGTTTTGCCAATGCCAATTCAGCCGAAAAAGGCCTGTTCACTAGGATAGGCTCCTCCCTTATGGCTTAGGAGCCAGACGCAGCAGCCGTCCGTTCGTTTCATCCTCGATCAGCCAGAGCGCGCCGTCCGGCCCGGCGACGACATCGCGGATGCGATGGCCCAGTTGCCAGAAATCGGCTTCATGCGGCTTGCCGCCATCGAACGCGACCCGGACCAGCCCTTTCACCGCAAGGCCGCCGATGAAGGCGGAGCCTTTCCATTGCGGGAAGAGACCCCCGTAATAGAAGGTCAGGCCACCCGGCGCGATCACCGGATTCCAGTAAAGGACCGGCTTCTGATATTTGTCGCTGCTGTCGTGGCTGGGGATCGGCTTGCCATTATAGTTGATGCCATAGCTGACCAGGGGCCAGCCATAATTCCTGCCGGGCTCGATCAGATTGAGCTCGTCGCCGCCCCTGGGGCCCATCTCCGTTTCCCACAGCTTGCCCTGCGCGTCGAAAGCGAGCCCGTATTGATTGCGGTGCCCCAGCGTCCAGGTTTCCGAAGGGGTCAAATTGGGCGCGGGCACGGCGACCTTTCGCACCGGCGCGCTTGCGACCGCCTGCGTGTCCTCGGGTGGATCGATCAGGTCGACCGTGGTGGCACCCGTCTTCCCCGCCCAGGGATTGCCCGGGGCGGGTTTGCCGTCGAGCGTTAGGTGCAGGATCTTGCCGAGCGCCTGGTTTGGGTCCTGGGCGGGGATGAAGCGCATCCGCTCGCCCGACGTCAGGAACAGGCTCTTTCCGTCGGGCGCGAAGGCGATATAGCCCCCGAACTGGCCGCCATCCCCGTGGGGCAGCTGGCGCCAGATCACCTTGAATCCCGTGAGAGCGGCCTTGCCGTTTTCCGCAACCAGGGTGGCATGTGCAAGCGCGAGGCCCGAATTGTCGGGCGTGCCTTCGGAATAACTGAGATAGACGCCACGATCCCGGGCAAAGGTCGGAGCGACCGCGACCGATAGCAGCCCCCCCTGCCCGGCATAAGCGACCTTGGGCAGGCCCGTAACCTCGATCTTGTTCTTGCCCGGCGTAACCAGCCAGAGCTTGCCGGGCTTCTCGGTCACGAGCAGGCGCCGGTCGGGCAGGAAGGCGATCTTCCAGGGCAGATTGAAATGGTCGATAGTGGTGAGCGTGAAGGGCTGGTCCGCGCTGGGCTTGAACGACCCTTCATTAGCCTGGGCATTGGCGCAGGCAGGAAGTGAAGCGAGGAAAGCGACGGCAAGCAGCGAGCGGCGGAGCATGTGGCATATCCCCATAAAAGTGCTTGGAATGGGGAGCGAATAGCGCCGTAAGGGGGCATCGGCCAGCAAGGATGCGGCGAGCGACCACGCCTTCGACGAAATGCCTTAGCTGGATGTTTGCCAGCGAGAGCCGGCGCCGCCGCCATGGTCGGCTTAGGTCAGATGACGGAAGAGGCCTAGTTCAGCCGTGCGGCGCGACGCGCGGCCAGGAGCGACAGCCCGCCAGCGAGCGGATCGCGCACGCCAAGGAAAGCGCGTGAGCCGGCCGCGATGAACCGTCCATAGCGGCTCTTCTCTTCCAGCCGGCGGGTGAAAATCGCCTGCCGGCTCGGATCGCGGAGCGTCTGCATATGGCGACCGGTCAGGATGACGCCGCTCCACGCGCCGAGTTGCAGCACGCAATCGCCAATGAAGGAACCGGCAAGACCAGCCCAGGCCTCGCGTTCGGCAGCCGGCGCATGCTGCTCGGCCCAGCCCGCATTCAGCGCCAGCTCCCACGAAACGTGAAGGCTGCGCTGACGCAGGCGGCGCATCAGATCCATCTCATTATCGTCTGACGGAGAGAAGCCGGCATTGCCCGCTTCGCCATCGGTGACGTGGCAGCGGCCATCCTCGGCCACATCGAGTGCCGCGGCGTTCACGCCGTCGTCGATCATCACAACGGCCCATCGCCCGGGACGCGTGAAATCGAAGGGCGGGCCGCCGAAATGTTCGAGCTTCGCCGAACTGCCCCCGCTGCCGAGCAGCGACCATGCCGTCGCCGCGACGTCGTTGATTACCGTGACCTGCCGTCCGAACATCGCGTTCAGACCCGATCGCGAGATCGTCCAGCGCGACCGCGCGACCGGAATGGCGTCGCCTGCTGGCGGAGCGGGAATGGACAGCACGCATTCCGCGCCGCGCAGGCTCACGCCCGACTGGCGCTCATAGGTAAGCAATGCATCGGTAAAGGTCGGATGCGCATCGCCCGACAGGGAAATGATCGATTCGACGTAACTCGAGCCGGGGGTCGCCGATCCGAAGCGCACGACTCCCGAGGTCGAGGCATCAGCCAGGACCCATCGTCCTTCGTCGCTCATATCCCGCTCTCCCTGCGCTGTTTGCGCTTGTCGGGGTTCCCGGTAGGACCAATTCCCTGCAACAAGGTTAACGCCCGCATCATCATCAGGCAGCGGCCGATGCGATTCACCATGCTGCAAAAGGACTTCCCCGCAAGCGCTTGCAGCCGGGGCGCGGAGCGATTATGTGCGCTCAAGTCTTCTCGACATTGGAAACTCTGCCGAGGCCGGCGCCGCAAGGCACCGGCGCGAAGGCGCTTAGCTCAAGTCCCTCGGGGAGTTTCATTGACCGACATCGCAGCCCTGACCGCATTGATCGAGCCCGAGGCGAAAGCGCTCGGCTTCGACCTCGTGCGCGTCGCGATGTTCGGCGGCAAATCGGACCCGACATTGCAGATCATGGCCGAGCGCCCCGATACGCGGCAGCTCGACCTGGCCGATTGCGAGGCCTTGTCGCGGCGTGTGTCGGATGTGCTCGACGCGAGCGATCCGATCGAGGAGGCGTACAGGCTTGAAGTCTCGTCACCCGGCATCGACCGGCCGCTGACCCGGGCCAAGGATTATGACGACTGGAAAGGGCATGACGCGCGCATCAGGCTCGCCGAACCCTTGGACGGCCGCAAGCAGTTCGACGCGCGTCTCGATGGACTCGAAGGTGACACCGTGAAGGTGTATGCCGAGCGTGTCGGGGAGATCGCTATACCGTTCGGTCAGATCGCCAGCGCCAAGCTGCTGCTGACCGACGCATTGATCAAGGCTACCGCGCCGCTCTCGATCGAGGGCGCGGATCGTATTTCAGAGGAAGGATAAATACCCGCCATGGCCACCGCCATTTCCGCCAACAAGGCCGAATTGCTCGCCATCGCCGACGCCGTCGCGCGCGAGAAGCTGATCGACAAGGCGATCGTGATCGAGGCGATGGAGGACGCAATCCAGCGCGCCGCCAAGGCCCGCTACGGCGCCGAGAACGATATCCGCGCCAAGATCGACACGAGCGCCGGCGACGTCCGCCTGTGGCGCGTGGTCGAAGTGGTCGAAGAGGTGGAGAATTACTTCACCCAGGTTTCCGTCGCCGAGGCGCAGAAGTTGCAGCCGGGTGCGGTGCTGGGCGATTATATCGTCGATCCGCTGCCCAATATCGAGTTCGGCCGTATTGCCGCGCAGGCCGCCAAGCAGGTGATCTTCCAGAAGGTCCGCGATGCCGAGCGCGAGCGCCAATATGAGGAATTCAAGGATCGCGCAGGCGAGATCATCGTCGGCACGGTCAAGTCGGTCGAATTCGGCCACGTCGTGGTCAACCTCGGTCGCGCCGAGGGCGTGATCCGCCGCGACCAGCAGATCCCGCGCGAAGTGCTGCGCAAGGACGATCGCGTCCGCGCGCTCATCCTGAAGGTCGTACGCGAAAATCGCGGGCCGCAGATCTTCCTCAGCCGCGCGCATCCCGACTTCATGAAGAAGCTGTTCGCGCAGGAAGTGCCCGAAATCTACGACGGCATCATCGAGATCAAGGCCGCCGCCCGCGATCCTGGCAGCCGCGCCAAGATCGGCGTGATCAGCCGTGACAGCTCGATCGACCCGGTCGGCGCCTGCGTCGGCATGAAGGGCAGCCGCGTCCAGGCGGTCGTCCAGGAGCTGCAGGGCGAGAAGATCGACATCATCCCCTGGTCGCCCGACAATGCGACCTTCGTCGTCAACGCGTTGCAGCCCGCCCAGGTCGCACGCGTGATGATCGACGAGGAAGAAGAGCGGATCGAGGTGGTCGTCCCCGACGATCAGCTCAGCCTCGCGATCGGCCGCCGCGGCCAGAATGTCCGTCTCGCGAGCCAGCTCACCGGCAAGGCGATCGATATCCTGACCGAGGCCGACGCGAGCGAAAAGCGCCAGCGCGAATTCGTCCAGAATAGCGAGATGTTCCAGCAGGAGCTGGACGTTGACGAGACGCTCGCACAGCTGCTGGTCGCCGAGGGCTTTTCGAGCCTCGAGGAAGTTGCGTATGTCGAAGTCGACGAACTGGCGACGATCGAGGGCCTCGACGAGGAAATCGCCGCCGAGCTTCAGAGCCGCGCGACCGAAGCGCTCGAGCGCCGCGAAACCGCCAACCGCGACGAACGCCGCGCGCTGGGGGTCGAGGATGCGGTGGGCGAGCTCCCCTATATAACCGAGGCGATGATGGTCACGCTCGGCAAGGCGGGGATCAAGACGCTCGACGACGTGGGCGACCTGTCGACCGACGAACTGATCGAGAAGCCGCGCGCCGAACCGCGTCGCCGCAAGGAAGGCGCGCCCGCTCCCAAGCCCGACAAGGGTGGTGTGCTCGCCACCTACGGCCTGTCGACCGAGCAGGGCCAGGAAATCATCATGGCCGCGCGCCAGGCCGCCGGCTGGTTCGCCGACGAGGAGGCGTAAGGACAAGATGCCATTCATTGCGATCGAATTGGCGGGCACCGCGACGCGCGAGCAGAAGTCGGCGATCGTCGCCGACATCACGCGCTCGATGGTGGAGCGGCTGGGCAAGCCGGCCGCGGCCGTACAGGTCGTGATCAACGAGCATTCGACCGAGAATTACGGCTCCAACGGCATTCTCATCGCCGACCGCAATGCCCCTCCGGCCCAGGAGGTCGCGCATGCGAAAAGCGGACAATGAGTCGCCAGAAGAACTGACCGCCGACGCCTCTCCGCCCGTCAAGGGCGGGAAGGATGATCCCGAACGCACCTGCTGCCTGTCCGGGCAGAAGGCGCCGCGCGACAGCCTGATCCGGCTTGCGATCGGGCCTGACGGCACGATTGCGCCCGACGTCCGCGCCAAGGCTCCCGGCCGCGGCGCGTGGATCGGGGTCGATCGCAAGACGCTGGAAGACGCGATCACCAAGGGCAAGTTGGCCAAGGCGTTGAACCGCGCGTTCAAGACCGCGGTCAAGGTGCCCAACGACCTCGCCGACCAGATCGAGAAAGCGCTCGAACGCGCCACGCTCGACCGGCTTGGGCTGGAGGCGCGCGCGGGCCAGGTTATTACGGGCACCGAGAAGATCGTCGATGCCGCGCGCAAGGGCACGGTGGAGCTACTGCTCCATACCTATGATGCCGCTGCCGACGGCACGCGCAAGCTCGACCAAGCGTTGCGCGTGGGGCTCGATCTGGAAGGATCGGACGTCAAGGGACTCGCAATCCCGGCGACGCGCGCCATATTGTCGATGGCGCTGGGCCGCGAGAACGTGGTACATCTTGCGTTGATCGCGCCGGCCGCCGCTGCGCGCGTCAACCAGGCGCTTGGCCGGTGGCGCGGCTTTATTGGACTGGATGGATAGGCGTTTGAGCCTTGCGACCTGTCGCAAGGCGTGTTTGGCGTCTGACTATTATTTGAGGGTTCGGGTTACAGAATGAGCGATAACGAAAAGCCGAAACTGGGTATGCGCGCGCCGCTCGGCGTTCGCCGTACGGTCGAGACGGGCAAGGTGAAGCAGAGCTTCAGCCATGGCCGCTCGAACACGGTGATCGTCGAGACAAAGAAGGCTCGCGTGCTGCGCCGGCCCGGCGACCCCGCACCCGCGCCGGAACCTGAAGTCGAGGTCGAGGCCGAGGTGGCGGCGCCCGCGCCGGCGCCCGTAGCGCCTGCCCCCGCCCCGCGCCCGCAGACGCCGCCGGCGCCCGCGCGCCAGATGACCCCTCTCGAACGCCGCGAGCAGCAGGAGCGCCTGCTGCGCGAGGCCGAGGAGGCGCGCATGGCCGCACTGGAGGACGTCCGCCGCCGCGAAGAGATGGCCGCGCGTGAGTCCACCGAGGAAGAAAAGCGCCGCGCCGAGGAAAATCGCCGCGCGGCCGAGGAAGCCGAACGCAAAGCGGCCGAGGAGGCCGCGGCAGCTGCGGCCGCTCCGGCGCCCGAAATCCAGGAGCCTGCCTCGGCCGACGTCGAAGAGGATGAGGAAGCGCCGCGCCGCCCCGGTGCGCCGCCGCCCCGCCGCTTCACGCCGGTCGTCACCAAACGCCCCGAACCCGCACGTCCCGCGCGCGGCCGCCAGGGCGACGATCGCCGCCAATCTGGCAAGCTCACCGTCACCCGCGCATTGGACGACGGCGATGGTGGCGCGCGCGCGCGCTCGCTCGCCGCGCTCAAGCGTGCGCGTGAAAAGGACAAGCGTGCGCACCAGATGGGTGGCCCGGCCGTCAAGCAGGTGCGCGACGTGGTCGTGCCCGAAGCCATCACCGTCGCCGAGCTCGCCAACCGCATGGCCGAGCGGACCGCCGACCTGGTGAAGGCGCTGTTCAAGATGGGCACCCCGGTCACCTCCAACCAGGTGATCGACCAGGATACGGCCGAGCTGCTGGTCAGCGAATTCGGCCATAATATCCGCCGCGTGTCCGAGAGCGACGTCGACATCGTCACCGAAACCGACGTCGATCCCGAGGAAACGCTGCAGCCGCGTGCGCCGGTGGTCACGATCATGGGCCATGTCGATCACGGCAAGACCAGCCTGCTCGACGCGCTGCGCGGCACCGACGTCGCCGCAGGCGAGGCCGGCGGCATCACGCAACATATCGGCGCCTATATGGTGACGCAGAAGGACGGGTCGAAGATCACCTTCCTCGACACGCCCGGCCACGAAGCCTTCAGCGAGATGCGCGCGCGCGGCGCCGACGTGACCGACATCGTCGTGATCGTTGTCGCCGGCGACGACGGCATCCGCCCGCAGACGATCGAGGCGATCAACCACACCAAGGCGGCCGAAAAGCCGATGATCGTCGCCATCAACAAGATGGACAAGCCTGGCTCCAACGCCCAGCGCGTGCGCGAGGCGCTGCTGCAGTATGACGTCCAGGTCGAATCGATGGGCGGCGACGTGCAGGAAGTCGAGGTTTCAGCCACCGCCAAGACCGGGCTCGACGAGCTGATCGAGAAGATCCAGCTCCAGGCCGAGGTGATGGAGCTCAAGGCCAACCCCGACCGCGCCGCCGAAGGCGTGGTGATCGAGGCGCAGCTCGACAAGGGCCGCGGCCCGGTCGCGACCGTGCTCGTGCGCCGCGGCACGCTCAAGACCGGCGACATCTTCGTCGTCGGGCCGGAGAGCGGCAAGGTGCGCGCGCTGATCGACGACAAGGGCAAGCAGGTGAAGCTCGCGGGTCCGTCGGTTCCGGTCGAGATCCTCGGCATTTCGGGCGTGCCCGGCGCCGCGGACCAGCTGACCGTGGTCGAGAACGAAGCGCGCGCCCGCGAGGTCGCCGCCTACCGTGCCGGCGTGATCCAGCAGAAGCGCACCACCAGCGCGCCCGCCAGCCTGGAGTCGATGTTCTCGGCGCTGCGCGACAAGCAGGCGCAGCAATATCCGGTGGTGGTCAAGGCCGATGCCCAAGGCTCGGTCGAGGCGATCGTCGGTTCGCTGCACAAGATCGGCAACGACGACATCCAGGTCCGGATTCTCCATTCGGGCGTGGGCGGCATCACCGAAAGCGATGTGACGCTCGCGGCGGCAAGCCGCGCGCCGATCATCGGCTTCAACGTCCGCGCCAACGCCAAGGCACGCGAGATCGCCACACGGGACGGGGTCGCGCTCAAATATTATGACGTGATCTACGACCTGCTCGACGAGATCCGCGCCGCCATGGCGGGCCAGCTCGGCCCCGAATATTTCGAGACCGTGGTCGGCCGCGCCGAAGTGCGCGAGGTCTTCTCGGCGGGCAAGCACGGCAAGGCCGCCGGCCTGCTCGTCACCGAAGGCTATATCAAGAAGGACCTGCGCGCGCGTCTCACCCGCGACGACGTCATCATCTACAACGGCAAGATCGCCTCGCTGCGTCGCTTCAAGGACGACGTGGCGGAGGTTCGCGCCGGTCTGGAATGCGGCGTCACGTTCGAGGGTTCGACCGACATCAAGGCGGGCGACTTCCTCGAAACCTTCGAGGTCGAGGAGCGCGCACGGACTTTGTAATTCACGTCACCCCAGCGCAAGCTGGGGTCTCGGGCGGCAAGCGATCGCTTCATCTCCTGAGATCCCGGCTTTCGCCGGGATGACGCATCCGGAAGGGCTGCGTCATGCGCCACAATGAAACTCCCGAAGGCCGTTCGGTCCGGCTGCTCCGCGTCGGCGAACAGGTGCGCCACGTGCTGTCGGAAATCCTGATGCGCGGCGACGTGCATGACGATGTGCTGGCGACACATCACGTTTCGGTGACCGAGGTCAGGATGTCGCCCGATCTCAAGCACGCCACCGTGTTCGTGAAGTCCCTGCTGGGCGCCGACGAGGAGAAGGTGCTGAAGGCGCTCCGGACAAACACCGCTTATTTCCAGGGAGAGGTCGCGCGGCGCGTGAACCTCAAATATGCCGCCAAGCTCAAATTCCTGCCCGACGAGAGTTTCGACGAGGGCGCGCGGATCGATGCGCTGCTGCGCACGCCCACGGTAGCGCGCGATCTGGAGGACGATGACTGACACGCTCGGTGCCCCGCTTGGCGAGGGCGACATAAGGCTGGAACCGCTGGCCGAACGGCACCGCGCCGACCTCAAGGCTGCCTGCGCCAAGGATCTCGCTATCTGGCCGATCTATTCGGTTTCCTACGATCCCGATCATTTCGACGCGCAGTTCGATACCCTGCTCGCCCGGCCCGCAACCTTTCCCTTCGCGATCCTTCAGGCGGGGCGGCTGGTCGGCATGACGGCCTTCCTTGGCCACAGCCCGGAGCGGCAGACCGTCGAGATCGGCAATACTTACATCATCCCTTTCCTGCGCGGCGCCGGCTTCAACGGCCGCGTCAAGAAGCTGTTGCTGGGCCGCGCCTTTTCCTGGGGCATCCGCCGCGTGGAATTCCGGGTGGACGACCGCAACGAACGATCCAAGGCCGCCGTGCGCAAGCTCGGGGCGAAGCAGGACGGGCTGATCCGGGCCGAACGCATCACCTGGACCGGGCATGTCCGCGATACCGCGCTTTTCTCCATCCTGGCGGAGGAATGGATCAATCCTCCCGCCGCGTGATCGCACCGGCCCGACAGAATCGACTCTGCGACTCGGTCAGACCATGTTATCCACAGGATCGTACCGGCCCAATGGAGCCTGGGCACGGCAATGAGCGACAAGACGGCTCCCGCTTCATGAGCGTGAAGGAGACGGGATATGGACCTCATCGATCTCTACCACCGTCGTGGCATAGCCCTGGTGCGCTCGAAGCTGCGTGGCAGCGCTGCCGCACGGCGCGGCTATGGCCGGCTGGCGCGGATCTATTCCGAACAGATCGAACGCCGCCGCGCGGTGATGCCGGACGCTGGGCCTGAGCTGACGCCCGCACTTTAAAGCGACGCAATTAAAAGCGATTCATCACGCGGGGGCTTGTGCCGGGCCGTGGCCTGGTGCGCGCGACATACTCGTACATGAAGGGATGCTGACACGGGACCGGCCTGATGCCGTGGCGTGTGCGATCTCGCCGATCGACCAGGATTTCGGCACCTGAACATCAGACAAGAAAATGGGGGCTGGTGTTGCCACCAGCCCCCACTGCGCCGAGCGCCTCCGGTCTCCGAGCCCTTGCGGGCCAACATCCTTGCGGATCCTAACCCTCACGGGCGCGGTCCTTGATCGCTCAGGCGTCGCTGCTTTGCCTTGGACCGAAATCCTCGGCTGGTCAGCGGCCCTTCTTGGGATGTTGATCGCTGACGTTAACCTTGCGGCCCGTCCGCCATCGCCATCTCTTCCGGCGCCTTTCCTCCGCTTCCCGATTTCGTCCGCTCCGGAGAGCTTGTCGTCCTCGTTCCGCCTCGGATGTCCTTGGGTTCCTTGCTCTTCGGTTTCCCGCCGAGCCCGTCTCCCGAGCACATTCAGAAGCTCTCACGGCCAACCGAGTCGCACCAGCGCCAAATCGGGGTCTCGCCCTGTGGATAACGAGGATATCGTGGATTATTGCGCCGTTGAACCGAATCCCCGCGCGCAATTGTGCGTTTCGTACTTGTCCGCAACCGATCGAATCGTTTGGGAGCCTATGATGCGTAAAGACGAAGCCTCGCCCATTCCCCCTCCCCATGGCGCCGAAGCGCCATATCCCGTGGGCCAGGCGCCGCATCCTCAGCGCGACGAGGCGCTTGAGAAACTTCGCAGCGCGCAAGGTATCGGCACGCTGGGTGTCACCCTGATCGGCGGCGCGGTCGCAGCTGCGGTCGGCCTGCTGGTCGCAATTCCTCTCGTTCGCCGCGCCAAGAAGAAGCCTGCGGCAAAGCCCAAGCCTGCCTCTCAGGCCCGCCGCCCACGCCGCAAACGGGCCGACGGCTGATCAGCCGCGGCCCGCCGACCATCAGCGGCTGGGTTCGTCGCTCGAATTGCCCGGCAGAGGCGCAGATTGCTCGGCGATGTCGGGGCCAGAGGCAGCCGCACCGGCGCCGCCCATGTTACCGATAGTATGATCGATACGGTCACCCTGCTGGCCATATTGCCAGCTTTTGGCGGCCTTTTCCTTTTCCAGCGCGATCCGCTGCTCCTCGGTCAGCCCGATCTCCTCAAGATCGGCCCCTGTGTCGGTGATGTCGGCCATGTCACTCTCCTTCCAATTCTTGACGCAAGAACGAAGGGGTGAAGCCACCCGTTCCCCGGGTTGCGATGGGTTGCAAGAGCGGGCAAGGGGAGGCGCTTATGGCAGAGAAGCTTCGCATCGCCCTGGCAGGGCTGGGCACCGTTGGCGCGGGTGTGGTCAAATTGCTGGCGCAGAATGCGGCGCTAATCGAACGCCGGGCCGGCCGCGGCCTCGAGATCGTGGCCGTTTCCGCACGCGATCGCACGCGCGACCGCGGCGTCGACCTCAGCGGGATCGAATGGGTCGACGATACCGCCTCGCTCGCCGCACGCGACGATGTCGATGCAGTGGTCGAACTGATCGGCGGATCGGACGGCCCCGCTCTCACGCTGGCGCGCGCGACGCTCGCGCGCGGCAAGGCCTTCGTCACCGCCAACAAGGCGATGCTGGCGCATCACGGGCTGGAGCTCGCCACCGCCGCGGAGGCAGCCAACACCGCGCTCAAATATGAAGCTGCGGTCGCTGGCGGTATCCCGGTGATCAAGGGCCTGCGCGAGGGCGCGGCTGCTAATGCGATCGATCACGTCTATGGCGTGCTCAACGGCACCTGCAATTATATCCTGACCACGATGGAGGCCGAGGGCCGCGACTTCGCCGAAGTGCTGAGCGAAGCGCAGTCTCTCGGCTATGCCGAAGCCGACCCCAGCTTCGACATCGACGGCGTCGACGCCGCGCACAAGCTCGCGATCCTTTCCAGCCTCGCTTTCGGAACCGAGGTCGATTTCGACGCGGTCCAGATCACCGGCATCCGTCACGTGCTGGGCGCCGACATCGCGGAGGCGGCGGCGCTCGGCTATCGGGTCCGCCTGGTCGGATTCGGTGAGGCCAATTCGCGGGGGCTGTTCCAGCGCGTCCACCCCTGCCTGGTGCCGATGGGCCATCCGCTCGCGCACGTCACGGGCTCGCTCAACGCGGTTGTAGCGGAAGGCAATTTCGTCGGGCGGCTCCTGTTCCAGGGCCGTGGCGCGGGCGAAGGCCCGACCGCGAGCGCTGTGGTCGCCGACCTGATCGACATTGCCCGCGGCGAATATGGGCCTGCTTTCGCCATGCCGGTGAAGAGTCTCGCCAAGCCGAAGACGGCGCCTGCGGGCGAACGGCGCGGCCGGGCCTATCTGCGCTTCACGGTCAGCGACCGTCCGGGCGTGCTTGCCGAGCTGACAGCGGCGATGCGGGATGCGGGCGTGTCGATCGAAAGCCTGATCCAGCGCGGGGCTGCCGCCGACGGCAGCGTGCTGTTGGTCATGGTGACGCACGAGGGGCCCGAGCGTTCGGTCATGGCCGCGCTCGAAAAGCTCGAGGGCTCGCCCAGCCTTCTGGGCGCACCGATGCTGATGCATATTCTGGCGGGCTGAGGCCTCCGCCTGATCCGTTGGCATCCGGCGATGTCTCCTCGGGATCGAGGAGCGCCTACGGAGCGGATCGATCTCCCCGAAAGCGCAGGCAAAAAAAGCAGAGCGCAACCAGCTGCTTTCTCGACAAGGTAACGTGGCGCGCCTATCGCGCCCGCATCAGCACAAAGACAGGAGACAGGCGCGCGATGGCGGTGAAGGCTTCGAAAACGCTCGATCGCGTTCTGGTCCTTGAAATGGTGCGCGTGACCGAGGCCGCCGCAATCGCGGCCTCCGGCCTGGTTGGACGCGGCGACGAAAAGGCGGCGGATGCGGCCGCGGTCGAAGCGATGCGCCATGCCTTCAACGAATTGGAATTCGACGGCACCGTCGTGATCGGAGAGGGCGAGCGCGACGAGGCGCCGATGCTCTATATCGGCGAGAAGGTCGGCAAAGGGAACGGGCCCAAGATCGACATCGCGCTCGATCCGCTCGAAGGCACCTCGATCGTCGCCAAGGCCGGACCGAATGCGCTCGCGGTGCTGGCCATCGCGGAAGAGGGCTGCCTGCTGAACGCGCCCGACGTCTATATGGAGAAAGTAGCGATCGGCCCGGGTTATGCGGACGGCCTGGTCAGCCTCAAGAACACGCCGACCGAGAATGTCTGCGCATTGGCCAAGGCGAAGGGCGTCGATCCGCACGAAATCATCGCCTGCGTGCTCGACCGTCCGCGCCACGACAAGCTGATCGCCGAACTGCGCGGCATCGGCTGCGGCGTGATGCTGATCCCCGATGGCGACGTCGCGGGCGTGATCGCAGTCAGCGACCCCGACACGACGATCGACATCTATATGGGTTCGGGCGGCGCGCCCGAGGGCGTGCTGGCGGCGGCGGCTTTGACCTGCGTCGGCGGCCAGTTCGAAGGCCGGCTATTGTTCCGGAACGAGGACGAACGCGCGCGTGCGCATAAATGGGGCGTGACCGATCTTGATCGCATCTACCGGCTCGACGATCTGGTGAAGGGCGACGCGATCTTTGCCGCCACCGGCGTCACCGACGGTTCGCTGCTCGAAGGCGTCAAGCGCCGCGCGGGCATGATGACGACGGACAGCGTGGTGATGCGCGCCAGTTCGGGCACCGTTCGCTGGGTCAAGGGCGAGCATCGCCGCGGCAAGCTCGACTGAGCCTGGGCCAATTTCCCAGGACGGCGCTTTTAATCGCACCCCAGCGAAAGCCGGGGGTCCATCTCCTATGCTGGATCCCCGCGAAAGGGACAGGAGATGGATGCCAGCTTTCGCTGGCATGACGCGGTAAGAGGCATTTTTCGCTCTAAGCGAACGATCGTTACGCCAATAGATCGCATATTCCGCCATGCCTTGGCGAAACGCGCAGCGGATTTTTTCGGAATCACCGATTTTTCCCTCTGAAACGCAATTGGCACGGCCCCTGCAATGAGGTTGGCATCGCCGGAATGGTCCGGCGACCAAGGCCCATCAGGGAGATTATCCGTGACCTATTCTACGTCTTCTTTCGCCGCGCAGCTGGGTGTCGGCTTCATGTCGTTCCTCGTCAGCGCAACCTGCATCCTCGCGGCCATCGGCCCCGTCGTCCACATTGCGGGCTGAGCGCGTGCGCTACCTGGATAAGGAGAGGGACATGATCCGGGACTATCATTCCAACCAGGTGTCGAGCCGCTCGATGCTGCTCGGCACCTGCGCGGGCCTCGCCGAGAGCAGCGGCGTGCCTGCCCCGGCCTTCCGCATCGCGACCATCGTCGCGGCCTGCCTGTGGTTCAAGCTGACGATCCTCGCTTACTGCGTGGGTGCGCTCTATTATCGCTTCCGGCGCTGAATGGTGCCGGAAGCCCCCCACCGGCGTTCGCGCTGAGCTCGTCGAAGCGCCGTCCTCCAGCGGGAGGCAAGACGGTCCTTCGACAAGCTCAGGACGAACGAGTCATTTCCCCCCGTCCATCGCCGGCTCGGTAGCAGTCGCTGGCAATTCGGCCTTCATCGTCGCCGCGATCTTTTCCGCCTGCTCCATCACGCGCAGCACATTGCCGCCCGCGAGCTTCGCGACATCGGCATCCGACCAACCCCGCCGCAACATCTCCGCCAGCAAGGCGGGATAGGTCGCCACGCTTTCGAGCCCCTCGGGCAGGCTGTTGTCGACCCCGTCATAGTCCGATCCGATACCGACATGGTCGATCCCCGCTACCTTGGCGATATGGTCGATATGATCGGCCACCTGGGCCAGCGTCACCTTCGGCGCCGGATTGGCCTTGTACCAATCCGCCATCGCGGCGGCCGCCTTGTCCGGCTGGCCGATCAGGAGGCCGCCGAAAGGCGGGCTGTTGAGCCGCGCTTTCTGCGCCGATTCCTCCGCCTGCCATTTGCGATAGGCGTCAGAGACGTAGCCGCGCGAGAAATTGACCATCACAACGCCGCCATTGGCCGCGACCAGCCGCAGCACGTCATCGGAGACATTGCGCGGATGATCGTCCACGCTGCGGGCACCCGAATGGGAGAAGATCACGGGCGCTTTCGACGCCAGCAGCGCCGCGCGCATCGTGTCTTCGTTGACGTGACTGAGGTCGACCAGCATCCCCAGCCGGTTCAGTTCATGCACCACCGCCCTGCCGAACGGCGTAAGACCGCCGTGCTTCGGATTGTCGGTCGCCGAGTCCGCCCATTCGATCGTCCGGCTGTGCGTCAGCGTCAAATAGCCCGCGCCCATCGCCTTATACGCGCGCAGCACGGCGAAGCTGTTGTCGATCTGGTTGCCGCCCTCGACCCCGATCATGCTGGCGATGCGGCCGGCCTTGTGGATGCGGCGCACATCGGCGGCGGTGACCGCAAGCTCGAACGTCTGGGGATAGCGCGCGACGATGTTCCGAATCAGGTCGATCTCCTCGATCGTCTCCTTGACCTGTTCGAGCGGGTCCAGCCCCGAAGAGACCCAGGCCGACCAATATTGTCCGCCGACCATACCCTGCCGCAACCGGGCGATATCGGTGTTGTAGGGAACCGGCTTTCGATCGAGCCCCTGCGTCAGGTCGATCGTCCAGCGCCCTTCGCCCTCGCGCTCGCGCAGGGATTCCGCCCAGTCATTATGCCCGTCGATCAGCGGCGTTTGCTTGAGGATGCGCGCGACGCGGGCCGCATATGGATCGGGGGCAGCCGCCCAGGCGGGTGCGGAGGCGAGGCAAAGGCCGAGTATCAGGGTGCGCATCGCGCGAGGATGGCGCGGATCGCGTCGCCCCTCAAGCCATCGTCCGCGCGATCACCTCAAGCGCGCCTGTCTCGACACGCAGCTCGTTGAACGAAGGCGGGGTCGAGCGCACCCTTTCGGACAGCGTACCCGCGCCGATCAGCCGCACCACGCGCCCCGCCTCATGATGCGCGACATCGAACGCGTCATGGACGTGCCCGCTCAACACCGCATCCGCTCCCGCCTCCGCCAATAAGGCAAGCGCATCGGCGCCGTGCCGGGTCTCGCCATGGCCCAGGAAATCGGTACGGACGAGCGGGTGGTGACAAAGGATGATCGCGACCGTGGCCGGCGGCTTCTCCGCCAGCCGATCGAGCGCGGCCTTCAATCCCGATCGCGACACCCGGCCCCACGACAGATTGCGAAACTGCAGCCGCGCGGTTGTCTTGAGCGGGACGATCATGGCGCCGGGCAGGTCGATCGGCTTTTCCAGCATCGTTTCGACCGCGCGGTAGCGGCGATAGGGATTGAGCAAGCGGCTTAAGGGATTGAAATAAGGCAAATCGTGATTGCCGGGCTCGATCGTAACGGGCACGCCGAGCGCGCCGAGCCATTCGGCGGCCGCCGCGAACTCGGCCTTGCGCGCGCGCATCGTAAGGTCGCCGGTGCACAGCACGGCGTCGGGCTTTTCGGAATGGACCAGGCCGGCGAACCAACGCATCGCAGCCCGATCCTCCCGCCCGAAATGGAGGTCGGAGACGTGGAACAGCCGCGCCATGCCGCATCAAGTCGCAGCGGCAGCGCGGGTTCCTCAGTCGGCGCCCCCGAGCAGCTCTTCGTAAAGTACCAGATAGCGCTCCGCCATCCGCTCGACCGTGAACCGTTCCTCGACCGCGCGACGGCAGGCGCGGCGATCGATCTCACCGATGCGGCCGATCGCCTCCACCGCCTGTTCGAACGTATCGACCAGGAAACCGGTGACGCCGTGCTCGATCAGTTCGGGCATCGATCCCTTGTTATAGGCAATGACCGGCGTACCGCAGGCCATCGCCTCGATCACCGACAGCCCGAACGGCTCGGCAAAGCCGATCAGATGGAGCAGCGCCTTGGCGCTTCCCAAAGCGCGCGTTCGGGCTGCGCCGCCGACGGGGCCGTTGAAGACGATCCGGTCGCCATCGATATGGGGCGCGACCTCCGTCCGGTAATAGGTTTCGTCCTGGATGATGCCGGCCATGACGAGCCGGTGGCCCGTCGCCTGCGCCGCGCGGATCGCATCGGCCGCCCCCTTGTCGGGATGCATGCGCCCGAAAAAGAGCAGGTCGCCGCCGCCGTGCGGGTCGAACGGAAACTCCCCGATCCGGATGCCGTGATGGATCGTCGCGGCATATTTGAGATCGGGATTCCGGTCGGCGTCCGAAATCGCGACATAATGGACGCGATCCTCGTAGCGTTTGAAGACCGGCACGATCCGGGGCGAAGAGAAACCGTGGATCGTGGTCACGACCGGCGTTTCCACCAGCCGCGAAAAAGCAAGCGGCACGAAATCCGCCTGATTGTGGATCAGGTCGAAACGGCTCGCCTGCTCGAAGACGTGGCTGACGTGCAGCATCTCCATCACCTTGGCGTCGAGGCTGCCATCCTCCGAATAGCCCGCCGGCACCACCGCCTCCAGCCGCCCCGCGGTCAGGCTGTCGGCGGTGGCAAAAAGGGTGACGTCGACGCCCTTGGCGACAAGCGCCTCGGTCAGCAGGCTGGTGACCAATTCCCACGGCCCATAATGGCGGGGCGGCGTGCGCCAGGAAATCGGCGCGAGCATCGCGACGCGCATCAGGCGGAGACCTCCAGGATCACGCCCTGGTCGGGCGCAAGCCATCCCGGGGTATAGTCGCCGCCGGTGGACAGAAGCAGGCGGCCATCGGGCAGATCGAATTGCTGCGGTTCGCCGCTCAGGTTGAGGCCGATCACGATCCTTTCCCCCTCATTCATCCGTTCGTAGGCGAGGACATGGCTATGCGCTGAAAGCAACCGCTTATCACCCACGGCGAGCGCCGGATGCGCGCGGCGAAGCGCCAGCAGGGCGCGGTAAAGCGACAGCATCGATCCCGAATCCGCCGCCTCGGTCGCGACATTGCGGATCGGCCAGTCGGGGTTGAGCGGCAACCAGGGTTCGCCGCTGGTGAACCCCGCCTGGGGCGAAGCGTCCCACGGCATTGGCGTGCGGACCGGATCGCGCCCGAAACCCAGCCCCGGCTCGAGCAGTTCGCGCGGATCCCGAACCTTTTCAGGCGGGATGGCGACGTCGGCGAGCCCGAGTTCGTCGCCATAATAAATGGTCGGCGTGCCGCGCATCGTCAGCAGCAGCATCGCCGCGACGCGGGCCTGCGCCGCGCCCACCCGGCTGGCGATGCGCGGGCGGTCATGGTTCCCGAGCACCCAATTCGGCCAGCCGCCGGGCGGCAGCGCAGCTTCATAGTCGCCGACCATGCGATGCAGCGCGCGGGGATTCCAGTCGGCGTCTATCAGCTGGAAGTTGAAGGGCAGGTGCACGCCTTCGCCGTCCTCGCCATAATAAGCCATCAGCCGTTCGACGGGCAGGTAGATTTCGCCCACCAGCACGCGCTCATTCCCCTCGGCGCCATAGCTGTCGGCAAGCGCGCGCATTTCGGCCGCGATCGCGAATACCTCCGGCTGGTCAGTCGAATGAAGCTGCAGCACCTTGTGCATATCGGCCATGCCCGGCTTCCAATCCGGGTTGGGCGGATTGTCGCGGAAGTCCGCCGCCTTGATCATGTGCCAGAGGATATCGACGCGAAAGCCGTCGACGCCGCGATCGAACCAGAAGCGCATCGCATCCAGCATCGCCGCCTTGAGCCCCGGGTTGCGCCAGTTGAGGTCGGGCTGCTCGCGCAGCATGGCATGGTAATAATATTGGCCGGTTGCCTCATCCCATTCCCATGCCGGGCCGCCGAAATCGCTGATCCAGTTGTTGGGCGGACGCCGTTCGCCATCGGCGCCGATCACGGGATCGCGCCAGATATACCAGTCGCGCTTCGGATTGGTCCGCGAAGAGCGGCTTTCGAGGAACCAGGGATGCTGGTCGGAGCTGTGATTGGGGACGAAATCCAGCAGGACCCTGATACCGCGGTCATGCGCCGCCGCCAGCAGCCGATCGAAATCGGCGAGCGTGCCGAACAGCGGGTGGATGCCGGTATAGTCCGCGACATCATAGCCGAAATCGACCATCGGCGAGGGGAAAATGGGCGAGATCCAGATCGCGTCCACCCCCAGATCGGCCAGATAGTCCAGCCGCCGCTCGATCCCCGCCAGGTCCCCGACGCCATCGCCGTCCGTGTCCTGGAAGGAGCGCGGATAGACCTGATAGATCACGCCGCTTTGCCACCATTTCGGCCGGGAGTCCGGGCTCATGCGAAGCGGCTCTTGGGAATATGCGTGATCCGGCAGGCAAGGTCGGCCTCGCCCCCTGCGACGATATAGTCGTCGCCATTGTCGACGATGCCGGTCGTGAAGACGACCTCGGTCGGCAGATAAAGCTGGTGCGCGATCGGCGCCGTCAGCGCGGGATTGGCCTCCAGCAGCGGCGTGCGATCCTCCAGCCGCAGCACGTTCCACGGCTCGTCCCGGTCGAGCAGCGCCCAGAAGCTGCGGTAGATGCCCACCTTCGCCCGCGTCTCGACCCCATGATAGATCATCAGCCAGCCTTTTTCGGTAAGGATCGGCTGGCTGCCCCCGCCAAGCTTCATCGAAACCTGCGACCCCTTTCGCGCGCGCAGGAAAGGATGATCGATCGGCTTCCAATGGAGCGCGTCGGGTGACTGGGCGAGGTTGATGGAGGGCCCGCCGATGAAGGGGCTGTCGTCCGGATAGGCGAAATAGACTTCGCCCAGCGGCCGCGTCAGCGCCATGAACTTGTCGCCCACCAACCCCTCGAACAGGATCATGTCCTTGTTCTGGTGATCGAGCACGATTCCCTCGAGCCGGTAATTGAGCCCGTCGGTCGAGGTGTGCAAAGTCGTCGAATGCCGCTCGGCGGAGACGGAGCAGGTCGTCATGTACCAGATGTCGCCGACGCGCGTGATGCGCGCATCCTCGACCCCATAATGCTGGAAATCAGCAACCGGCTCGATCGCCTTGTCATAATGAACCGCGACTATCCGCCGCGCCTCCGCATCGAGCTCGACCGGGAGCAACCAGGAAAGCGAGGTCAAAGCGAGCTGGCGATAGGCGCTGCCGGGCACGTCGAACTGGCGAGGATCGGTCATCGCCACCGCGGTGAGAGGGTGGGCGTCGAGCACATAGCCGTTCGCGGTCCAGCGCAACGCATTCACATGGTCGCCGTGGACCGGCTCCTTCAGCGCCTCGGCAACCCGCACCATCATCAGCAGATTGCCGTTGGCCAGCCGCGTGAAGCCGGGATTGAAAGCGCCGAGCACATAGGTTTCGACATCGAGCGAGCGCCGCAGCGGCGACCTTTCGAGGTCGACGTCGCCCGGGCTGAAGATCAGATAGTCACGTCCCTGGTTCATCTCGGCCCCGTCCGAAGCACCCGAACCTCTAATGCTTGCCGGTGCGATTAGGGTCCCTCAACCGCCTTCCCTGCGGCGATCCCACCGTAATGGCGCAAAAGCATTCCGCGTACCGGAAATCGCGATTGCCCTCCATCGACGGCGGCCCGCCTTCGCTGCCAGCCGGGATCGCCCTGAAAATTTAAATTATCATATTGATAATCAAAGATAATGATTCAACCGCGCCCGACCAGGGAGAGGGGAGGCGCGGCCCATGACGACGAAGGCGGCGCCAATATCCTGTGAATGAAGGTTCAACAGAGGCTTGCCAAAGGCCTTGCCCTCCGGAATAGCATAGGCCAGCCTTAAGAGAGGGGCCGCAAAAGGAGGACTGAATTATGGCAACCAAGACCGGTGGCATCCACAAGCCCGTCACCCCGTCGGCCGACCTGGCCGCCGTCGTCGGCGGCGGCGCAATGCCGCGCAGCGAGATCGTCAGTAAGCTTTGGGCGTACATCAAGTCCAACGGCCTGCAGGACAGCAAGGACAAGCGGCAGATCAACGCCGATGCCAAGCTGGAGAAGGTCTTCGGCAAGAAGAGCGTCAGCATGTTCGAGATGAACAAGCACGTCTCGGCTCACGTCAAGTAAGTGTAAACGAAAGGGCCGGCGTTGATCGTCGGCCCTTTCACCATCCGCTGGCGATGATGCGGCCGGCGCGTTCCCCCAAACTGAACCGAATATATTCGTACTGCGATACACAAAACTGCTCGCGCGCCCCGAAACGATCTGTTAATTCGCCCTGGCTCCAGAACAGGGTGGCGCAAGATGAGCGAAGAAACCTCAAACGAACTTTTGTCACTGACCGCAGACATTGTCGCTGCGCATGTCGGACACAATCGGGTAACTGTTGGCGAACTTCCCGAATTGATCCAGCGGGTGCACGGCGCGCTCTCGGGTCTTGGCCAGGAGGCCGCCTCTCCCGTCGCGCCCGAACAAAAGCCCGCGGTTTCGATCCGTTCTTCGATCAAGCCCGATCACATCGTCTGCCTGGAAGACGGCAAAAAGCTGACGATGCTCAAGCGCTATCTTCAGACCAATTACGGCATGACCCCGCAGCAATATCGCGCCAAGTGGAAGCTGCCGGCGGACTATCCGATGGTCGCGCCCAATTATGCGGAGAAGCGCCGCTCGCTCGCCAAGGCGATCGGCCTTGGCCGCAAAAGCGGCGCGGCGGCACCGGCTTCCAAGCGCGGCCGCGCCAAGAAGTAAGACTGCTGCCCGACTAAGTCCGCCGCCCCGGCGAAGGCCGGGGCGTCCCTTTCCCGTCGGTTCCGCCCGGCCCGCCGGCCTGAGATGCATGCGGCTTTCACTGGCATGACGTAAGGGCTAGAAGGCCCGAAAATCCGAGAGAAAATCCCATGAGCGCCTCGAACCGGAGCGCGGCGCGCTTCGTCGTCCTGACCCTGCTGATCGATGCGATCGGCTTTGGCATCGTTATGCCGGTGCTGCCCGGCATCGTGATGAAGCTCGGCCATGTCGGGCTGGCGGATGCCACCCGGATCGGCGGCTGGCTGGGCGTGATCTATGCCAGCGTGCAGTTCCTCACCGGCCCGCTGATCGGCAATCTCGGCGATCGTTTCGGCCGGCGGCCGGTCATCCTCGGCTGCCTCGCCGGCTTCACGATCGATTATGCGCTGATGGGTTTCGCGCCCTCGCTCGCGTGGCTGTTCGTCGGGCGCGCGCTCGCGGGTCTGTTCGGCGCCTCTTATGGACCGGCGGGTGCCGCCATGGCGGACCTGAGCACGCCCGAGGACCGGGCGCGGCATTTCGGCATGATCGGCGCGGCTTTCGGCATCGGCTTCGTGGTCGGACCGGCCATCGGCGGACTGCTGGGCGAGCTGGGCCCGCGCGCGCCTTTCCAGGCGGCGGCCCTGCTCTCGTTGCTCAACTTCCTGTTCGGCCTGTTCGTCTTCCCCGAGACCCACAAGGCCGAAAATCGCCGCGCTTTCGAATGGAAGCGCGCCAATCCGCTGGGCGCGCTGATCGCGCTGCGCCGCCACAAGGGCGTGCTGCCTGTGGCCTTCGCCAGCTTCTGGTGGGCGCTGGCGCATATGATCTATCCTTCGACCTGGTCCTATTTCGCGATCGCCGCCTTCGGCTGGACGCCAGGCCTGATCGGGGCGTCGCTGACGCTCGTCGGTCTGCTGATGGCGCTGTCGCAAATGCTGCTGGTCGGGCGGGTGGTCAAAAGGTTCGGGGAACGCCATGCCGCCGAGATCGGCATTGGCTTCGCCATGTCCGCCTTCCTCGTCTACACCTTCCTGCGGACCGGCTGGCTGGTCTTCCCCGTGCTCGCCCTGACCGCGATGCAGAGCCTGGTGATGCCATCGATGAGCGGGATGATGTCGCGCCGCGTGCCCGCGGACGCGCAGGGCGAATTGCAGGGCTTTGGCGGCAGCATCAACGCGCTCGCCTCGATCATCGCGCCGGCAATCTACAATCCCGCGCTGGCGTTCTTCACCGGGCCGGCGGCGCCCTTCTATTTCCCCGGCGTCGCGTTCGCGATGGCGGCGGTGTCGGCAGGGGTGGCCTTGTGCATCTTGTTCGCGATGCGGCGCGCCAGCGCTCAGATACCGCCGGCGACCGCGTCATAGCCGCGCGCGAGCAGCGCTGACATCAACGCGCTTTCGCAGGCGGCAAGGATTTCGGGCTCGGTCGAACGGATCACGAAATTGGCGCCGGTTCGTCCGTCGCGGAAGAAGGGGTAGGAGCCGATCTGGCTGCCCGGATGGGCACGCTCGGTGGCGGCCAGCAGGTCGGCCACCTCGCTTTCCTGGATCCACCCCCCGATCGTCGCCGAGACGAGCGGCCTGCCGCCTTCCAGCTTTCCGGTTAGGCTGTCGAGCATCGCGGCGGCGATATGCGGCACGCCTGCCAGAATGAAGATGTTGCCGATGCGGATGCCGGGTGCGCCGGAACGTTCGTTGACGATCAGGCTGGCGCCATCCGGCGTGCGCGCCATGCGCAGCCGCGCCTCGGTCACCCCGCCTTTATCGGCATAATAATCCTCGAGGATCGCGCGCGCCTGCGGGTGGACGCCGACCGTCAGCCCAAGCGCGGCGGCGATCGCCTCGACCGTGATGTCGTCATGCGTCGGGCCGATACCGCCGGTCGTGAACAGATAATCGTGCGCTGGTGCGAGCGCGTTCACCGCCTCCGCGATCGCCGTCATATCGTCGGCGACCACGCGTACCTCGGCCAGGCGGATTCCCTGCAGATTAAGCCATGTCGCCAGGTGGGCGATGTTCCTGTCCTGCGTTCGTCCCGACAGGATTTCGTCGCCGATCACGCACAAGGCTGCGGTCCAGATGCGTTCGGCCATGCGCGCGGCATAAAGCCAGATCGGGATGGTGGAAAGTGCGGGCGCCTGTTCCGCTGACGATGGAGGGGCGCGCGGCCTCGCAAAGCCCGCCGCAATCGCCTATATCGCGCCACATGACGCAGTATCAGACAGTGAGCGCCGGCGAAGCCGTCACGCGCACCGGGGCGATCAAGCTCTACGGCCCGGAGGGCTTCGAAGGCATGCGCCGCGCGGGCAAGCTCGCCGCCCAAATCTTGGACGAACTCGCCGCGCACATCCGCCCGGGGGTCACCACCGAAGAGATTGACCGCATCGTCTATGACATGACGATCGCAGGCGGCGCGGTACCAGCCACGCTCAATTATCGAGGCTATACGCATAGTTGCTGCATCAGCCTCAACCATGTCGTCTGCCACGGCATACCCGGTCCCAAGACGATCAAAGACGGCGACATCGTCAATGTTGACGTCACCCCTTTGCTCGACGGTTGGCACGGCGACAGCAACCGCACCTATCTGGCGGGCGACGTGCCGCTGAAGGCACGCAAGCTGGTCGAGGTGACCTATGAATGCCTGATGCTGGGGATCGAGGCCGCCCGGCCCGGCGCGCGGCTGGGCGATATCGGCCATGCGATCCAGAGCCATGCCGAGAAATTCCGTTATGGGGTGGTCCGCGATTTCTGCGGCCATGGCGTCGGTCGACTGTTCCACGACGCGCCCGAGGTCGTCCATGTCGGCCGCCCCGGAACCGGCCCCGAGCTCAAGCCCGGCATGTTCTTCACGATCGAGCCGATGATCAATATCGGCCGTCCGGATGTGAAAGTGCTGGATGACGGCTGGACCGCGGTGACGCGTGACCGATCGCTTTCCGCCCAGTTCGAACATTCGATCGGCATCACCGAGACCGGGGCGGAGATTTTCACCAAGAGCCTCAAGGGCCTCGACCTGCCGCACAAACCGGCCTGACGCATCGGAGGGAACCGCGTTCGCCCAACCGCTTTCTCCTTTCAGGAGAAATGCCATGCAGGACGACAAGGACCGCACCGCCGACGCGCGGGCACATGACGACCATGAGCTGATCGACCAGGCCGAACGCGCGCCCGCGCAGCAGGGCAGCGGCGGCGGCAATATCGCCACCGACGTCGGCATGCGCGACGAGGAGAAGACGGCCACCGGCGGCGCCGGCGGCATCACCAACGTCCAGAAGCGCGACAAGGAGCAGCCATTCATCGCCACGCGCGCCGACAATGACGGCGCCAACGGATAGGCGATTGCTCCGGGCGGGCCGGTAGGCGTAGGCAGGCGATCCCACTTTGGAGGACGCACCAATGGCCACCCTCACCCGTCCCGATGGTACCCGGCCGGAAGATCTGCATATCGGTCGTCGCGCCGCGGTGACACTGTTCTTCGCGGGCTATGCGGTCGCCGCGCTCGCCGCCGATGCCAAGCCGATCCATACCGACGAAGACGGGCTGATCGTAGAGGCGGCCGCCATCCCCAATGGCGCGGCCAAGCCCCTGCCCGCTTATGTCGCGCGGCCGAAGGGCGCAGGCCGCCATGCGACGATCGTCGTCGTCAATGAGATTTTCGGCATCCACGATTATATCAAGGACGTCTGCCGCCGCCTGGCGAAGCTCGGCTACGTCGCGGTCGCGCCCGACTTCTTCTATCGCTCGGGCGTCAACCTGCCCGCGATCAGCGACTTCAAGCAGATCATGCCGATCGTCGGCCAGGCGAGCGAAGCGCAGGTCGACGGCGACGTCCGGGCGACCACCGCCTGGATCAAGCAGCAACCCTTCGCCAAGCCGGACCGGATCGGCATCACCGGCTTCTGCTGGGGTGGTGCGGTGGTATGGCGCGCGGCGATGGTCGATCCCGACATCCGCGCGGGCGTAGCCTGGTACGGCCATGTCGAGAAACTGATCGCGCGCGCCGGAGAATTGCACGCGCCCGTGCTCGGGCTTTATGGCGGCCAGGATCAGGGGATCGGCGCCGATCAGACGACAGGCATGGCCGAGGCGCTGGAAAAAGCGGGCAAGAAAGAGTCGTCGATCCACGTCTATCCCGACGCGGGCCATGGTTTCCACGCCGACTATCGCTCGTCGTACAACGACGCGGACGCCAAGGACGGCTGGGCGCGGATGCTGGCGCACTTCAAGGTGAATGGGGTGGTTTGACCAACGTCACCCCAGCGAAAGCCGGGGTCTAAGCCTCGGCCTTCGCCTCAACCCCCAGCTTCGCCAGCAATTCCCGATTGAACGGGGGAATATCGTCCGGCTTGCGGCTGGTGATGAGGTTGCCGTCCACTACCACCTCCTTGTCGACCACGACCGCGCCGGCATGTTTAAGGTCGGTCCGGATGGACGGCCATGACGTGACGGTCCGCCCCTCGAGCGCCTCCGCCTCGGCGAGCAGCCAGGGACCGTGGCAAATCGCCGCGACCGGTTTCTTGGCGAACAGGAAATCGCGCACCAGCTTCACGGCATTGACATCGCCGCGCATCTTGTCGGGATTGGCGACGCCACCGGGGATGACGAGCGCGTCATAATCGTCGGCGCGGACCTCGCTCACCAGCGCGTCGGGGGTAATGCTCTCCCCCTTCTCGCCGCCTTTCTCGCCCTGGATCGGATCGCGCGAGAGCGATGCCAGGGTGACCTCTACGCCGGCGTCGAGCAATGCCTCGCGCGGCTTGAAAAGCTCGTCCTGCTCGAAACCGTTGGTGGCGATGATAAGGGCTTTGGGCATGGCTGCACTCCCGGGCTGAAGTTCGCGGATTCAACCCGGGAGCATGAGCGCCCGTTCCGGTGCGGATAGATCAGGCGAGCAGTTTCTCGGCCTGATCGAGCACGTTGGAGAAACTGCGCACGATCGTCTGATACGGCGTCGCGGTCGCCATATCGAGCCCGGCTTTCTTGAGGATATTGTAGCCATAGTCCGATCCGCCCGCGCGCAGCACCGACAGGTAATTCTCCCGGTCCTTCGGCGTGCCGTGCAGCAATTTGTCGGCGAAGAAGTTCGCGGCCGTGATCGAGGTCGCATATTGGAACACGTAGAAGCCGTAGAAATAATGCTGGATATAGGCCCATTCGATCCCATAGGCCGGATCCATCGCGAATTTCGGGCCGTGATAGCGCTTCAACAAATCGAGGTTGATTTCGCTCATCTTCTGGCCCGACAGCCCCTCGCCCTTTTCGGCCAGATCGTGGACCGCGAGCTGGAATTCGGCGAACATCGCCTGGCGGTAGAAGGTGCCGCGATAATTCTCCATCAGCTGGCCGAGATAGAAGAGCTTCTCATCCTTGGTCTTGGCCTGGCCGATCATATAGTTCGCCAGCAAGATCTCGTGGCAGGTTGAGGCGATCTCCGCGGTGAAGGTCGGGTAGCCCGCGGTCTCGAACGGCTGCGCCTTGTTCGCGAGCAACGTGTGCATCGCGTGGCCCCATTCGTGGGCATAGGTGGTGAGCCCGTCATATTTGTCGCTGAGGTTCAGCAGCAGGAACGGGTGAACGTCATAGGCCGAGCCCGCCATATAGGCGCCCGATTGCTTGCCCGGACGCGGACGCGGATCCATCCATTTGCGCGAACTCACATCGGCGAACTGCTTCACATAATCGGGGCCGAGCGGCTTGATCGCGGCAACGGTGAGGGTCCGCATCTCGTCCAGCGAGAAGGTGCGGTCGAGCTTCACCAGCGGCGGATAGATGTCGTAATAAGCGATCTGGTCGAGGCCCAGCATGCGCCGGCGCAATTCGAAATAGCGGTGCAGCACCGGCAGCCCCTCGTTCGCCTGGGCGACGAGCGAACGATACACGCCTTCGGGAATGTTGGGGCCGGAGAGGGCGGCCTCGAGCGCGCTTCCATATTTGCGCGCCTTGGCCTGGAACATCTCGCCCTTGGTCTGGCTCGCGAGCGCGGCGCCGAGCGAATTTTCGAACGCCTTGTAGCTCGCCCAGAATTGATCGAACACGAGCTTGCGGTCGGCGCGGTTGGGCGCGCTGCGGTGAAGCGTGTAACCCTGGTCGTCGAGCACCGCCTTCTTTCCGTCCGACAGGGTCACGGTCGGGCGCGGAATGTCCGACGAGACCAGCTGCACGCGGATATCGCCCGGGCCGGTCAGCGGGTTCTGGCTCGCGGCGAGGATCGCCTCGCCCTCCGGCGATAATGTGTGGGGCGCCTGGCGGACCACATCTTCGATCTGGAAACGGAATTTGGCGAGCGCGGGTTCGCTCGCGAGATAGGATTCGACCTTGGCCTGCCCCAGCGCCAGCAACTCGGGATTCATCCACGATCCGGCTTCGCCATAAGCGGTATAAAGGTCGGTCGCCTTCTGGCGGCGTTCCTGGTTGGGCGCGTTGCGCAGATCCTCGTCACCCTTCAGGCTGGCATAGACGTAGAGGCGCGAAACCTTGAGCCCAAGATCGGACTGAAGCTGCAGCACCTGGCGCAGCGTTGCCGGGCCCTGGCCCAATTTGCCCTTGAACGCCGCAATCTCCGGCAGGCGCGCGGCCACGGCGGCACGCTCCGTCTCCCAGGCCGCATCGCTGGGATAGAGGTCGGTCAGGTCCCAGGCAGCCGCAGCGGTCGCGGTATCCGCGGCCTGCGCTGCACCGGTCGCCATCGCAAGTGTGCCCAGCAGGGCCGCGGACAGTACGGCTTCACGGCGGGAAAGGTCGGTCATGAGGGTCCCCCCTTAATCGGATCGCCCGCAGGCGCGGGCATTGGCCCCGGTGTAAAGCGCAAAGCGCGGGCTGCCGCTAGGCCATGATGTCGTTCGCAGCGCCAGGGTGACCGCCCATTGCACCCGGGCCGCCTCTCCCCCTATGCTGTTCCCGGGTTTGGCTCGTTTCGGGGAGGGACGATGCGCGGAACGGGGCGTTTCTTGCGGGCTGCCGCGCTGGGCATACTTTTGCCGATGGCCTCCTGCGGCAAGCCGAGCGCCGAAGGCAAGGTGATCGCCGCCCCGTTTCATTTTCATCACAAGCGGCCGCAGCCGCCCAAGCCGTCACCAACCGCGCATCTGATCCAACTGCCCGACAGCGCGATCTTCGTCGAGCGCGGATCCACCGAGGAGCAGCTCGCCGCTTTCCTCGCTTCGGATGCGCCGGCTCCGCGCACCTTCCGGTTCATGGGCCCCGAATTCGAACCGTGGCAGAGCAAACCCAATCCCGCGACGTTGCGCACCATGTATGCCGTCGCTCAGATCCTGCGCGCCTATCCGCATAGCCGCGTCACGCTGATCGGGCATACCGACAATGTCGGCGATCCGGCGCGGAACGTGCGGCTGTCGCGGGATCGGGTCGGCCGCATGACCGAGCTGCTCGTCCATGGCGGAATCCAGCAAAGCCGTATCACCGCGATCGGGCACGGCATGACCGATCCCATCGCCAGCAACGCGACCCCCGAAGGTCAGGCCCGCAATCGGCGCGTGGAGCTGGTGGTCACGGCGAAATAGGCGGCGGGGCGGCGCCTAGCTCCGCTTGGGCAGGGCGAACACGAACAAGGTGCCGGCCCCCTTGTTCGACACCTTTTTCAAATCCGCCGTCATGTTGCCCCAGCCCTTCGCAGCGAGCGGATCGCGCGGGTCCAGATTCTTGGAAACGACGACCCCGGCCCAGCCGCCGATGCCCGAAATGATCGCGACATATTCGCGGCCGTCGGGACCGCGAAACACGGTCGGCTGACCGATGATGCCGGAGCCCGTCTGGAACTGCCACAACAGTTTCCCGGTATCGGCATCGACCGCCTTGAACCAGCCATCCAGCGTTCCGTAGAAGACAAGGCCCGATGCAGTCACGGCAGCGCCGCTCCATACTGGCCAGCGCTCCTTGATCGTCCACACCTTGCGGCGCTTCACCGGATCCCACGCCATGAACTCGCCGGCATGGCCGGGTTCAGCCGGGAAGAAGTGCGGTTCCACACCGATATAGGGCGTGCCCGCGATATAATTGGCCTTCTTCGGCAGCCAATCCATGCACAGCAGATTGTGCGGCACATAGAGGAGGCCGGTGACCTTGCTGAAGGCGGACGGAGTCCAGTCCTTCGCCCCGGGCGCGTTGGGGCAGACGTTGCGAACGACCTTGCCTGGCTGCGGTATCATGTCCCGCCGCTGGCGCAGGATGCCGGTCTTGAGGTCGATGCCGTCGGACACCGTGTTCGGCACATATTGGTCGGCCGCCAGCACCTCCCCGGTAGTGCGGTCGAGCACGTACACATAACCGTTGCGCTCAGGCCGGATGATCACCTTGCGGGTCCTTCCCTGCCAGGGAAGGTCGAGAATGATATTCTCGTTCACGCCCGAATGATCCCACAGGTCGTGGGGCGAATATTGGTAGAACCAGTGCGCCTTGCCCGTATCCGGATCGCGCGCGAATACGCCGTCGGTCCACAGGTTCGCGCCCGGCCGCTGCAGGTGATTCCAGGGACTTGGATTCGACGTGCCGTGGAAGATCAGATGCTGTTCGGGATCATAGCTGATCCAGCCCCATACGGTGCCGCCGCCGATCTTCCATTTGTCGCCCGGATAGGTGCGGAGGCCGAGGTCCTTGCCCTTATATTGCGGATAGAACGGCTTGAACGTGCCCGGCTCGATCAGCACGTCTTTGTCGGGGCCGGTCGAATAAGCGCGCCAGGCGATCGATCCGTCGCTCGCATTCAGGCCGACGATCCACCCGCGCGCGCCGAATTCGGCGCCGGAATTGCCGACCAGCACCTTGTTGCCGACCACCATCGGCGACATCGTCATCGTCTCGCCCCGGCGATAATCACCGACCGTGGTGACCCATTTCACCTTGCCGGTTTCGGCATCGACCGCGAACGTCCGCGCGTCGAGCGAATTGAAATAGACGGTGCCGTCGGCGTAGATTGGGCCGCGGTTCACGCCCTCGCAGCAGGCCTCGCCCTGCGCAGCGGAGGCCGGCATCGACTCCACCTTCCACTTCACCGCACCGCCCGGCTTGGTCAGGTCGATCGCATAGAGCGTGTTCGGGTAGGGCGTGGTGAAATAGATGGTGTTGTGCACCATGATCGCCGCGGATTCCTGCCCCGACGTGGTGCCGCTGGAGAAGGTCAGAGCGACCTGAAGATTGGCGACATTGCCCTTGTCTATCTGGGTCAGCCCGCTGAAGCGGGTGTTCGCGAAATCCTTGGCGGGGATCGCCCATTGCCCGTCGTCGTCGGGCGACGCCGCGGCGGGCGCAACCGCGCGTCCGGCCGCCAATTGACCCGCCTCGGTTTCTGATCGCGGGAGCGGAGCGTCCGCGCGTCCACTCGATGTCTGGTGGCCGCATCCGCCCACGAACCCAGCCGCAAGCAGCGCCGGAACGACGAAGCCTCGAACGCTTAGCGCGGCCCGCTTTAACATAAGTTAGCCTTTTATTTCCACGACTTGCCGATGGAAACTTTCGGGCCGGTCCAAAGTTTCACCGCTGCAATAAGCGATTGAAAGAAGCCCGCATGCGATCCTTCCCGGCCGCGACGATCGTCCTGTTGCTGGCGTCGGCCGCGCTGGGTTCCTGCCAGCGCGAAGCGCGCGAAACGCGGGATGCGCCTTTGCCGTTCAGCCAGCAGACGCTCGCCACGACGACGACCGTGATGGCGGGCGGCGGGGCGGCCGGAGCGCCCGACCCACGGGTCGCGCATTATGAGAAGAATGCCTGGCATGTGAGCGAGGGCCAGCGCCTGTACGAGCAATTCAATTGCGTGGAATGCCACGCACATGGCGGCGGCGGGATCGGCGTCCCATTGATGGACGACGAATGGATATACGGGTCGTCCAGCCCCCAGATTGTCGCCACGATCATGCAGGGGCGGCCCAACGGGATGCCGAGCTACCGCAACCTGCTGACCGAGGAGCAGATGTGGCAGATCGCGGCCTATGTCCGTTCGCTGTCCGGGCACGTGCCCAAGGACGTGCCGCCGAGCCGCGCCGACGACCTCGCCTCGGGCCCGCCGATCACGCTGCAGAAACCGGAGCCGGTCCGCAACAGCAACCGGGAAAGCGGATCGCGGTGATCCAGTCGGCCGCTCACCCGACCGGCGCGCATGCCGCGATCACCAGCAATCTTTTCGGACTCTTCCTGTGGGTGACGGGCTTTTTCTTCCTGCTCGTACTCGTCTTCCTCGGCTGGGCGATCTGGCGCAAGGATCGCGGCGCGGTTCGCGACCGAGCGCTCCGGCTGACGGTCACCAGCTGGATCGGGATGATCACGCTCGGTCTGTTCGGCCTCACCATAGCCAGCTATTTCGCCGACCGCAGCCTCGCCTTTGCCGGCGCCGGCAAGACTCCGCTGCGGATGCGCGTCACCGCGCATCAATGGTGGTGGGAAGTCGAATATCTCGATCGGGATCAATCCAAGGCGGTAACGACCGCGAACGAGATCCGGCTGCCGCTCGGGCGGCCGGTACAGATCCTTCTCGCTTCCGACGACGTGATCCACAGCCTCTGGATTCCGAACCTCGCGGGTAAGCAGGACCTGATTCCGGGACGCAGCACCGATCTTCAGCTGTTGCCGCGGCAGGTGGGCCATTTCCGTGCGCAATGCGCCGAATTTTGCGGCCTTCAGCATGCGCATATGGCCCTCGACGTCATCGTCGAAAGCCCGGACCAGTTCGCGACGTGGTGGGCCAAATCGATCCAGCCGGCGCCGGCGCCGGCCACGCCCGAGCAAAAGCGCGGTTTCGATCTGGTGATGACGCGGCAATGCGCCGGATGCCACGCCATCAACGGCACGCCCGCCTACGGCACGGTCGGGCCGGACCTTAGCCGTGTCGCGCATCGCGCCACGCTCGCGGCGGGCGAGATGCCCAACAGCCGGGCGTGGCTGGAACGCTGGGTGCGCGATCCGCAGTCGGCCAAGCCTGGCAACCAGATGCCGAAAATCCCGATGAAGCCCGACGAGCTTCACGCGGTCTCAGCCTATCTGGAGACACTGCAATGAGCCGCGTCGACGGCCCCGATTTCACGGGCGACGCGCTCCATGCTGCGCTGACCGAGACATGGTCCGACGCGCCGGGCCTCTGGGGCTGGATCACGACCGTTGATCACAAGCGAGTCGGCCGTCGTTACATCGCCACGGCCTTCGTCTTCCTGGCCCTGGCGGGGGTGCTCGCGCTGATCATGCGCGTGCAGCTGGCGCGACCAGAGAGCGGGCTGATCTCCGCCGATCGCTACAACCAGATCTTCTCGATGCACGGCACGACGATGATGTTCCTGTTTGCCGTGCCGGTGATGCAGGCGATGGCGGTCTATCTGATCCCGTTGATGATGGGCACGCGCCAGATCGCCTTCCCCCGCCTTAATGCATTCAGTTACTGGATATATCTGTTCGGCGGCGTCTTCCTGTGGATCGCCTTCGTCCTGAATATCGGGCCCGAGGCGGGCTGGTTCTCCTACGTACCGCTCGCCGGCCCTGAATATTCGCCGGGCAAGCGCACCGACGTCTGGGCGCAGATGATCACCTTCACCGAAGTCGCGGCGCTGGCCGGCGCGGTCGAACTCATCACCACCATCCTCAAGCAGCGGGCGGCGGGCATGTCGCTCAACCGTATCCCGCTGTTCGCCTGGTCTATTTTGGTCACGAGCTTCATGGTCATCTTCGCCATGCCGGCGGTGATGCTCGCCTCGAGCTTCCTGATCGCGGACCGGTTGGTGGGAACCCAATTCTACAATCCGGCCGAGGGCGGCGATGCGCTGCTGTGGCAGCACCTCTTCTGGTTTTTCGGCCACCCCGAAGTCTACATCATCTTCATCCCCGCGGTCGGCTTCGTCAGCCAGATCACAGAGACATTCAGCCGCAGGGAGGTGTTCGGCTATCCGGTGATGGTCCTATCGGCGGTCTCGATCGGCCTGCTCGCATTCGGCCTGTGGGTGCACCACATGTTCGCGACCGGCCTGCCGCGCATCGGCTACAGCTTCTTCACCGCCGCCAGCATGATGATCGCCTTGCCCGGCGGCGTGCAGATATTCTGCTGGATCGCGACCATCTGGAGCGGGCGCCCTCGCTGGGAAACGCCCCTCTTATGGGTCGTGTCGTTCATCATCACATTCGTGATGGGCGGGCTGACCGGCGTCATGGTGGCGAGCGTGCCGCTCGATCTGCAGCTTCACGACAGCTACTTCGTCGTCGCCCATTTCCATTATGTGCTGATCGGCGGCGCGGTATTCCCCCTGCTCGGCGCGGTGACCTACTGGTTCCCGAAATTCACCGGGCGGATGATGGCCGAGCCGCTCGGCAAATGGAACGTGCTGCTGAGCTTCATCGGCTTCCACCTCACCTTCTTCCCGATGCACATCACCGGCATCCTCGGCATGCCGCGGCGCGTCTATACCTATCCGGCCGGCATGGGGTGGGACACGCTCAATCTGGTGTCCACGATCGGAGCGTTCGTGTTCGCCGCATCGATCGTCCTGTTCCTGTTCAATGTGGCCATAAGCCTGCGCGGCGGACGCGCGGCGGGTGACAATCCATGGGATGCCGCGTCGCTCGAATGGAAAACGAGTTCGCCGCCGCCGCCCTATAATTTCGACCATATTCCCGTGGTCGAAAGCCGAACGCCCCTGTGGGACGAAACAAGACCTGTCATTCCCGGCCTACGCACCGAGGTGCGCGAATTGCTGGTGACGACCGCGATCGACGCCATACCCGACGTGCGCGACGCGAGCCCCTCGCCGAACGGCTGGCCATTCATTGCCGCGATCCTGCTGACGATCGGCTTCATCGGATCGATCTTCACGCCGTGGGCGGTGGTGTGGGGTGCGCTGCTGATGGCTCCGCCCCTGATCCTGTGGTTCTGGCCGCACGACCCCCTCGAGGTAAAACCGGAGCATAGCGATGAGTGAGGCGCGCTTCGTCGGCGATGCGTCGCAATTGCCCGATCACGCATTCGGGTCGCGGAGCACGACCTGGTGGGGCGTGTGCGGCTTCATCGCGATCGAAAGCGCGGGCTTCGCGCTGGCGTTCGCGTCCTATTTTTTCCTGATGGCGCAGGAGAAGCAATGGCCTGCCAGCGCCTTCCCGCCCGATCTGATGTGGGGCACGCTTACCACTTTGCTCCTGCTCCTTTCCGAAATCCCGAACATGTGGCTGAAGCGCGCGGCGGAAGCCGAGGATCTGCGCAAGGTTCGGACCGGCCTGGTGATCATGAGCCTGATCGTGCTGCCGATCTTTGTCACGCGCGCGTTCGAATTCGGCCATCTCAACATTGCCTGGGATCGCAGCGCTTATGCCTCGATCACCTGGGCGCTGCTGGTCCTGCACAGCTTCCACCTGATCACGGACTGGGCCGACACGCTCGTGCTGACCGCGTTGATGCACACACGCCATGGCGCCAAGGGCCGCCGCTTCGCCGATACGTCCGAAAATGCGCTTTACTGGCATTTCGTCGCGCTAAGCTGGGTGCTGGTCTATGCGGTCGCTTATTGGGCACCGCGGCTATGAGGGGGCTTGCGGCCTGGGCGGGATGGATCGGGGGCCTGGGCGGCTGGGCGGTTTCCGACCAGGTCGGCACGTCGCTCGCGCAGGCCGATTGCACCAGGGCCGACCTGCCGGTGATGGTCGCGATCGGCGTGGCCGGCGCGGCAGTCGTGATTGCCGGCGGGCTGATTTCATTGAGCGTATGGCGGACCGCAGGCGATCCCGACCGGCCGGGCGAGGGGACACGCCGCTTCATCGCCGCAACCAGCGTGCTCGCGGCGGGGATATTTCTGCTCGCCATCCTTTTCCAGACCATGTCTTCCTTCGTCATTCCCCAGTGCCTCGTCTGATTCTGCTCGCATTGCTGGCGGTACCGTCCGCCGCGCTGGCCCATGGCGGCCCGCACGAGATCGAGACCGGCCCGCCGGAATGGACGTTGGACCCGCTACTGATCGTCCCACTTCTGGTCACGCTGGGAATCTATGCGGCCGGTTTCGTCAGGCTGCGGGCGCGGCGCAGCCTGTGGCGCAACGCTTTGCTGTTTCTCGCCGGCTGGACGATCCTCGCGCTGGCCTTGATATCGCCGCTGCACGAGGCGGGCGAGCGCAGCTTCACGCTGCACATGGTCGAGCATGAACTGATCATGCTGGTCGCGGCGTTGTTGCTGCCCCTGTCGCGCCCGCTCGGCGTGATGTTGTGGGCCTGGCCGCGCGCCCTGCGAAGGCCGTTATCGATGCCGGGGCTGTGGCACCGCCTTTCTAATCCCGTACTCGCCACCGCACTGCAGGCGGCGGCGATGTGGGCGTGGCATGCGCCACCCTTGTTCAATCGCGCGCTCGCCCATCCCGGGTGGCACATCGCCCAGCATCTGTCTTTCCTCATAACCGCGCTGATCTTCTGGTGGGCCATGCTCCAGACGCCCAATCGCGGCGTCGCGGCGCTCTGCCTGTTCGTGACGTCGATCTTTGGCGGCGCGCTCGGCGCGCTCATGGCCCTCGCTTCCAGCCCTTGGTATCCGGCCTATGCCGCGATGGGGATGATGCCGTTCGGCCTGACCCCGACCGAGGACCAGCAACTTGCTGGGCTTATCATGTGGGTCCCGGGCGGACTGGTCCACGCAGGGGGCGCGCTTCTGCTGCTCGGCGCCTATCTCCGGCAGGACCGGACGGCGACCGATCCGGACTCGCTGTCGGCGCCCCCGGCCAGAACCGGGAGGCAGGCGCGCGCCGGCTGAGTCCCCGATCTTGCGAGTCGCGCGGTTCGCAGCCGCAGGCGGTCGGGATTTTCTGCCGCAAAAAAAGGCAGCCAGCGGCGTATCTGCCGTCTTTGTGGGCAAAGTTTCGGCATTGCAGCATCGGAATCGCCCCGCGCCTTGCGTGGCGCCGGATGGCACGCTTATTGAAAGCGAATGCCACCGAACGGGGAGCTGGTTGCGTGAAGAAGATCGAGGCCATCATCAAGCCGTTCAAGCTCGATGAGGTGAAGGAAGCGCTGCACGATGTCGGCGTGTCCGGCATTACGGTAACCGAGGCCCGCGGCTTCGGCCGCCAGAAGGGCCACACCGAATTGTATCGCGGCGCAGAATATGTCGTCGACTTCCTGCCCAAGGTGAAACTGGAGGTCGTCGTCGACGACAGTCTGGCCGAGCGGGTGGTCGAAGCAATCCAGAATGCGGCCCAGACCGGCCGCATCGGCGACGGCAAAATCTTCGTCACCACCATCGACACCGTGGTCCGCATCCGGACCGGGGAGAGAGACGCCGACGCGGTCTGATCCGCACGGGCAATTTTAGTTCTTGGGCGGTGCATCCCATGCGCCGCATCAGTTTCACGGGGAAAGGCATTCTAATGGCGAACAAGGCGTCCGACGTTCTGAAGATGATCAAGGACAAGGAGATCGAGTGGGTCGATCTTCGCTTCACCGATCCGAAGGGCAAGTGGCAGCACCTGACGATGGTCTCGGGCGTCGTCGGCGAAGACGAGCTCAATGACGGCTTCATGTTCGACGGCTCGTCGATCGAAGGCTGGAAGGCGATCAACGAATCGGACATGATCCTGAAGCCGGATCTGGACGCAGTGTGGGTCGATCCGTTCTCGGCAACCCCGATGCTGATCCTCGTTTGCGACATCGTCGAACCCTCGACCGGCGACCTCTATGCCCGCGACCCGCGCTCGACCGCGAAGCGCGCCGAGGCGTTCCTCAAGTCGACCGGCATCGGCGACACGGTCTATGTCGGCCCGGAAGCCGAATTCTTCATGTTCGACAACGTCCAGTTCGATTCGACCTACAACGAATCCTACTACAAGATTGACGACATCGAGCTGCCGACCAACACCGGCAAGGATTATGAGCAGGGCAACCTCGCGCATCGTCCGCGCGCCAAGGGTGGTTATTTCCCGGTCGCGCCGGTCGACAGCGCGGTCGACATCCGTGCCGAGATGGTTTCGACCATGCTCGAAATGGGCCTGCCCTGCGACAAGCACCATCACGAAGTCGCGGCCGCGCAGCATGAGCTCGGCCTGACCTTCGGCACGCTCGTCCAGACTGCCGACCGCATGCAGATCTACAAGTATGTCTGCTGGCAGGTGGCGCAGGCCTACGGCAAGACCGTGACCTTCATGCCGAAGCCGATCGCCAAGGATAATGGCTCGGGCATGCACACCCACATGTCGATCTGGGACAAGGGCAATCCGCTCTTCGCCGGCAACGGCTATGCCGGTCTGTCGGACATGTGCCTCTATTTCATCGGCGGCGTGATCAAGCATGCCAAGGCGCTGAATGCCTTCACCAACCCGACCACCAACAGCTACAAGCGTCTGGTGCCGGGCTATGAAGCTCCGGTGCTGCTGGCCTATTCGTCGCGCAACCGCTCCGCCTCCTGCCGTATCCCGTACGGCGCGGGCGCCAAGGCGAAGCGCGTCGAGTTCCGCTTCCCTGACGCGATGGCCAATCCGTACCTCGCTTATGCGGCGCTACTGATGGCCGGCCTCGACGGCATCGAGAACAAGATCCATCCCGGCGAGGCGATGGACAAGAACCTCTATGACCTGCCGCCGGAAGAGCTGTCGCTCGTCCCGACCGTCTGCGGCTCGCTCCGCGAGGCGCTCGACAGCCTCAAGGCCGATCATGCCTTCCTCACCAAGGGCGGCGTCTTCTCCGAAGACCAGATCGAAGCCTATCTCGAGCTCAAGTGGCCGGAAGTCGCGCGTTGGGAAATGACGCCGAGCCCGGTCGAGTTCGACATGTATTATTCGGCCTGATCCGTTCGGGTCGGCAAAAGGATGGGCCCGGCGGGAAACCGCCGGGCCTTTTCTTTTGCGCCCGGATTGCTGCTAGGGAGCGTCCGCAAATGCTGCGCACAAAAGGGATCGCACCCAGGTGAGAGCGAGAAGATGAGATCGATGCGCCCGCTGATCATGCTTGCCGCGCTGGCCTTGTCGGCAGAAGCTGCCGCGCAATCGCTCACTGCGACCAATTATGCGGTCGACGAGCCGATGCCGCTCCCGGCGGACGCGAAGCTGGTCTGGTCGGACGAGTTCGACGGCAATGCGCTCGACCCCGCCAAATGGGGCTATGACCGGACACGCAACCGGGGCGGCTGGTATAATGGCGAGCTGCAATATTACGGGCAGCGTCCGGAAAATGTGCGCGTCGGCAACGGGCAGCTGATCATCGAGGCGCGGCGCGAGACGCTGAATGCACGCCGCTTCCCCGATTATGGCGGCCAATCCTACACGTCCGGCAAGATCTGGACGAAGGGCAAGGCGTCCTGGACCTACGGCTATTACGAGGTGCGCGCGAAATTGCCGTGCGCGCGGGGCACCTGGCCGGCGATCTGGCTGATGCCGGAAGGCAATTATTCCTGGCCGGATGGCGGCGAGATCGACGTGATGGAGCAGGTCGGTTCGCAGCCGGAGGTGGTGCACGGCACGGTCCACACCGCGCTGTTCGTGCACAGCAAGGGCACGCAGCGCGGCGCCGAATTGAAGGTGCCGGGCAATTGCGATGCCTTCCATAATTACCAGCTCGAATGGACGCCGGATACGATCCGGATCGGCGTCGATGGGCGCGCGTATATGAAGGTGCGCGACGACCGGCCCGGCGGGGACGGCGCCTGGCCGTTTCACCACCCCTTCTATCTGATCCTCAATCTCGCGATGGGCGGCAATTGGGCTGCAGCCAAGGGCACGGACGACGCCGCGCTGCCGCAGCAGATGCTGGTCGATTACGTCCGGGTCTATCAGCATCCACGCTGACGCATGACGATGCGCCGAACGCATCGATCGCGCCGAAATGTTGCCATATCCGCACTTAACCGACTCACTTGGAAGGCGCATCGGTGCGGCGGCGCAATGAGGCGCCTTCGGGAGCAGTGTCATGCCCTACGTCACCACCGCAGACGGGACCGAGATCTTCTACAAGGACTGGGGGCCCAGGGACGCCACGCCGATCATGTTCCATCACGGCTGGCCGCTGAGCGCGGACGATTGGGACAATCAGATGATGTTCTTCCTGGGGAAGGGCTATCGCGTCGTCGCGCATGACCGGCGCGGCCATGGCCGTTCGACCCAGACCGACGGCGGCAACGAGATGGACACCTATGCCGCGGACGTCGCCACGGTGACCGACCATCTCGACCTCAAGGGCGCGATCCATGTCGGCCATTCCACCGGCGGCGGCGAGTGCATTCATTATGTCGCGCGCGCCAAGCCCGGCCGCGTCGCGGGCGCGGTGCTGATCGGCGCGGTGACGCCGGTGATGATCAAGAAGGAGAGCAATCCTGGCGGGCTGCCTTTGGAGGTGTTCGACCAGTTCCGCCAGGGCACCGCGTCCAACCGCGCGCAATTCTTCCTCGATATCCCGACCGGGCCCTTTTACGGCTTCAACCGGCCGGGCGCGAACGTGTCGGAGGGCATCATCCGCAACTGGTGGCGCCAGGGGATGATGGGCAGCGTCAAGGCGCATTATGACTGCGTGAAGGCCTTCTCCGAAACCGACTTCACCGAGGATCTCAAATCGGTCGATGTGCCGGTGCTGATCCTCCACGGCGAGGACGATCAGGTCGTGCCGATCGCGGATTCGGCGGAGCTTGCGATCAAGCTGGTCAAAAACGGCACGCTCAAGACCTATCCCGGCTTCCCGCACGGCATGTGCACGACGCATCCAGACGTGATCAATCCGGACCTGCTGGCCTGGATCGAAAGTGCGGTGCTCAAAAGCGCCGCGCCGGCGGAAGAACGGGAGCCCGTCCCGGCTGAATAACGGGCATTACTTCCGTTCGCCCTGAGCTTGTCGAAGGGCTGCCCTTTCTCGAAGAAGAGGACAGGGCTTCGACAGGCTCAGCCCGAACGGGTCATCCTCGCTTGAACAAGCGTCCCAAAAACGACCGATCCGCCAGGATCGCCTTGGCCGCGTTGTGTCCCGGCGCGCCGGTGACGCCGCCGCCGGGGTGCGTGCCCGCCCCACACATGTAAAGGCCTTCGATCGGCCCGCGATAGGCGGCATTGCCCAGCACCGGCCGCGCCGCCCACAATTGGTCGAGCGACATGTGCCCGTGCATGATGTCGCCCCCCATCAGCCCGAACTTGCGCTCCAGATCGAGCGGCGAATGGATCTGGCGGGCGATCACGCTCCTGGCGAAACCGGGCGCCCATTTCTCGACCGTGGCGATGATCAGGTCGGCGGCTTTCTCGCGCTCGTCGTCCCACGACCGGCCGTCGGGCAGAACGGGGGCGAATTGCTGGCAGAAGAGGCTGGCGACATGGTGGCCGGCAGGTGCGAGGCTGTCGTCGACGGTCGATGGGATCAGCATCTCGACGATCGGCTCGTTCGACATGCCGGTCGCGCGCGCGTCGGTGAAGGCCTGGTCCATATAATCGAGCGTCGGCGCGAGGATGATGCCCGATTTCAGATGATCGCCGGGCTCGGGCCGGGCGGTGAAGCGCGGCAGTTCGCTGAGCGCGACATTCATCCGGAAGGTGCCCGAACCGACCTTGAACGCCTTGGCGCGCCGCGCGAAATCGGGATCGAGGTCCTTGGGATCGATCAGATGATTGTAGAGCAGCTTGGGCCCGACATTCGCCGCGACGATGGGCGCGCGATGCTCGGTCCCGTCCTCCAGGCGCACGCCGGCGACATGGCCTTGCTCGACCAGCAGGCGCGCGACCGGGGCGTCGGTCACGATCTCGACGCCCAGATCCTCACACGCCGCGCGCATCGCCTGCGTGATCGCGCCCATTCCGCCGACGGCATGGCCCCATGCGCCCTTGTTGCCGTTCACCTCGCCGAAGACGTGATGGAGCAGGACATAGGCTGAGCCCGGCGTGTCGGGGCTGGCATAATTGCCGACCACGGCATCGAAGCCGAAGGCGGCTTTTACCGGCTCGCTCTCGAACCAGCCGTTGAGGAAATCGCGCGCGGATTTGGTGAAGAGGTCGAGCACGTCGCGCTGACGCGACAGCGGCATCCGCGCCAGCCGCCCGCCCTGCTTCGCCGCCGCCAGCAAAGCCGCCGGCCCGCCGGCCGCATTGGGCGGGATTTGCAGCGCGAGATCGCGCAGCACGTCGGCGACGCCGTCGAGCATGTCGTAATAAGCCGGCAGCGCCGCCGCATCCGCCTTGCTGAACTTGGCGAATTCGGCCTGCGTCTTCTCGAGACCGCCACCGACCAGCAGATAGCGCCCGTCGGGCTGCGGCAGGAAATTGGAATATGGCCGGTCGAGGATTTTGAGGCCGCGCGCCTCCAATCCCATGTCGGCAATCACCTTGGGCTGGAGCAGGCTGACCGTGTAGCTGGCGGTCGAATTGCGGAAGCCGGGATGGAATTCCTCGGTCACCGCCGCGCCGCCGACGATATGGCGCCGTTCGAGCATCCGCACCTTGAGCCCCGCCTTGGCGAGATAAAAAGCGCAGGTCAGGCCATTGTGGCCCGCGCCCAGGATCAATATTTCAGGCTTCACGAGCGCTCCGATTTGCAAGGCCCTGACCCGTGTATCAATTCGACATCGCCACCGGAAGCAAGGCCGACCTCTACAAGGATCTGCTAAGCGCGCTCGACGGGCTTACGGCCGGCGAGCCCGATCCGATCGCCAATATGGCCAACGCGGCGGCGCTCCTTTGGGAATATCTGCCCGACCTCAACTGGGCGGGCTTCTACCGCAATGTCGGCGGCGAGTTGGTGCTGGGACCCTTCCAGGGCAAGGCGGCGTGCATCCGCATCCCGTTCGGTTCGGGCGTGTGCGGCACCGCCGCCGCGACGCGCCAGACGCAGTTGGTGGAGGACGTCCACGCCTTCCCCGGACACATCGCCTGTGATGCTGCGTCGGCGTCGGAGATCGTGGTGCCGATCATCGTCGATAATGAATTGCTAGGCGTGCTGGACTTGGACAGCCCCGATCGCGGCCGCTTCGATGCGGAGGATCAGGCCGGGTGCGAAGCGTTGGTAGCGCTGCTGGGGCGACGGCTCTCGAATGCCTGACAGGTCGAGGCCCGGCCTGCGCACGCCCCAATACCGCACGTTGCTGCTCCGCCGCTTGAAGAACATGTTTCCCGGATGGACAGCAGATATCCGGGATGTGCGCCACGGCCTCTCCATTCAGCTACGGGATGAAACTGGGCGCCCGAGAGGCAGGGAGGCCAGCCTTAGCGTGCCCACTCTGGAGCGAAGCGATTTGATGCAGCTGATCGGCGACACGGAATGACGTTTCGCAGGGCTGCCCTGTCGGTGATCGCGCTCGCTATTGTCGGCGGTACGGTATTCGCTTTGGTGTCAATCGCCAGATTGCCGTTGCAGCCCGAATATCGAACGCACGTCCGGATAACGAGTATCGGCTATCAGGGCCATCGATACAGCCCCGTCACGGCATTGATCCTGTTTCGTTCGGAGGGGGGCCTTGAAGGTAGCCTTTCGATGCCGCCCGCGAATCTCAAATGTAGCGTGGGCGACACCGTGGCCGCGATCCAGCAGGGTACTGTTATCGAACTGGCGCCCGGAGCCTGCCAGAAAGTAGCTCTACCCTGATCCAGTCGATACTTCGTCGTTAAGCTTGTTTCGGGGTCCATTTCGCCGCTCGGCGCCTTCCCCCGATGGATTTTGAAACAAGTTCAGCATGACGACGGATGGCTAATCCAGCAAACCCGCTCCCAGGAGGGTCAGCAATTTCACATCCATGATCATGCCTTGGGCGCGTTTGGCGGCGATGAAGGCGTCGACCTGGGCGAGAGGCACGCGGTGGACGGTGATATTCTCGCCGGGGGCGCCGCCGCCTTCGCCGACCTTGGTCAGACCATGCGCGCGGACCAGGGTGAAGGTTTCGGAGACCATTCCCGGTGACGAGGCGAAGCGGCCGATGATCTCGATCCGCTCGGCGCGGTAGCCGGTCTCTTCCTCCAGCTCGCGCGCGGCGGCGCCTTCGACCGCCTCGCCGAAGGATTCGTCGCCGACCAGTCCTGCCGGCAGCTCCAGGCAAGGCCCGCCGAGCGGCACGCGATATTGCTCGACCAGCAGCACGTCGCCGTCGATCAACGCCAGGATCACGGCGGCGTGGATGCTGCGCGCGCGGCCGACATATTCCCACGTCCCCCAGCGGCGCACGGTGATATAATTGCCCTGCCACATGATCTCGGGCATTCCGGGCTGCGGTTCGCTCATAATTGGATCAGCCTGTCCGGAAGCTCATTCGGATCCGTGCCGGTGCGCGGAAAATGGGCGGCGAGCACATTGCCGATCTTCTCGACCGCCGCCGCCATGCCATCGCCGGGGCGATTGTCCTTCATGGCCGCGACCAAAGCCGCCATCGCCTCGCCCCATTCCTCCTGCGGCGCCTTGGCATGGATCGCCGCGTCGGCGACAATCTCCGCCTGCCGCTCGGCAAGGCTGAGATAGAGCAGCACGCCGGTGGTGCTGAGCGTGCGCGCCTCGGTGCCGGCGCGGAACAGCATCAGCGCACGGCGGCGTACGCGGCGCTGCCGGGTCGCTGCCGGCGTGAGCCGGATACGGAGCGCCGGCAGGCCGATCACGTAGCGTGCGATCAGGAAGGCGGCGATCACCTTCACCAGCACGAGCGTCAGCAGAAAGCGATGCGACGGCTGGTCCCATGGACTGATCAGCGACGCGCCCCACTCCAGCAGCTGTGGCCACGCGGCGCTTACCGCGAGCGGCAGCAGCGCGAAGAGTAACGCCCAGTGCAGCACAACGTCATTGTAGCTGTCCGACGAGCCCGCGACGATCGTGCTGATCTCGCCATCGGTTCTGGCTTCGGCCGCCTTGATCGCCGCGGCGACCTTTGCGCCGTCTTCGGGATTGAGATGCATCACCAACTCCCCGACGCGCCGCCGCCGCCACCGGATCCGCCGCCGCCGCCAGTGAAGCCGCCGCCCATCCAGCCACCACCGCCGGAATCTCCGCCGCCACCGCCGCCGCCGCCCCACGAGGAGCCCCCACCGCCCCAGCCCCCGCCGCGACGATCATGGTCCATCATCTCGCTCGCCGCCCATAGCCAGATCGGCCAATTGCTTCCGCCGCCTCCGGCATAATAACGGCCCCGGCTGGCGCGCCGCCCGATATGCGAGACGACCACCACGCCGACGATGATCAGCCAGATGATCACGCCGAACGGGATATGCCCACCGCCCTGCCGCGCATGCTGCTTATTGTAGGCGGCGACCGCCGCATCGACCTTTGCCTTCGCCTCATCGGGAGGCAGGCTCAGCAGTTCGATCAGCGAATCCGCGCCCGCGTCCAGCGCGCCCGGAACGTCGCCCGCGCGGAGCAAAGGCATCATCTTCGTATTGATGATCACGCTCGACGCCGCATCGGTAACGACCGGCTCCGCGCCATAGCCGACCTCGATCCGGGGGCCGCGATGACCTGCCGGCTCGTTGGGCGCCACGAACAGGATCACGCCGTTATCCGCGCCCTTGAGCCCGACGCCCCACGTCCGGATCAGATGGTTGCCGTAATCCTCGAGCGTATAGCCCTGGAGATCGGGAATGGTCGCCACGACCAGCTGATTGCCCGTCTTTTGCTGGAGCGCCTGGAGCTTCGCTTCAAGCGCCGCTTTACGGTCCGCGGGCAATATATTGGCGGCATCGACGACCAGCCCGGTGAAGGCCGGCACATTCTGCGCCAGCGCAGCTGCCGGAATAAGTACGAGCAGCAACAGGGCGAGCAGTGCCTGCCGCCCTGTCATCCAGCAGTGGCGCACAAGCGCCGGCATGGCCGTCACCTCAGAAATTGACCGTGGGCGCGCTCTGCGCGTTGGGCGCGGTCGCTTCGAACGTCTGCATCGGCTTGGCGCCGTAGAAGACCTTTGCCCCGATCGAGTTGGGGAAGGTGCGGATCAGCGTGTTATATTGGCGAACGGCCTCATTATAATCGCGCCGCGCGATCGTGATCCGGTTCTCAGTCCCTTCCAGCTGCGACTGCAGCGCGAGGAAGTTGGTGTTGGATTTGAGATCCGGATAGGCTTCCTGCACCGACAGCAGGCGGCCGAGCGCGGCCGAGAGCTGGCCCTGGGCGGCGCCGAATTGCTGAATCTTCGACGGATCCTTGAGATCGTCGCCGCTGACCTGGATCGCGGTTGCCTTGGCGCGCGCCTCGGTCACGCCCACCAGGACGCTGCTTTCCTGCTTGGCATAGCCCTTCACCGTGTTGACCAGGTTGGGCACCAGATCGGCCCGGCGCTGATATTCGTTCTGGACGTCGGCCCATTTCGCCTTGGCATTTTCCTCGGCGGTGGGGACGGAATTGATGCCGCAGCCACCCAGCGCGAGAGCGGCAACGGGCGCGAACAGAGCGAGACGGCGGGACATAGAAAAGGCACCTTCCTTGCGGGTCGTCACGCAGGCGTTTTAGTCGCCCAATACACATTGTGCAATGCGGCTTGATCGTGCGCGCGACGACGCGGGGCTTGCGGTCGCCGGCGCGGCGCCTGCCCCCGCCCATCGGCAGGAACCTGTTTCGGCGCCGGTGAAAGGGTATAAAAGGCACCGAAGCCAAGGGAGACTTCAGCCATGTTCAAGGAATTCAGGGCATTCATCGCGCGCGGCAACGTGCTCGATCTGGCGGTCGCGGTGATCATCGGCGCCGCCTTCGGCAAGATCATCACCAGCCTGACCGATGACATCATCATGCCCTTGATCGGCAAGGCGACCGGCGGACTGGATTTCTCGAGCCACTTCGTCCGACTCGGCGACGTTCCGCGCGATTTCAAGGGATCGCTGACCTCCTATGCCGATCTCAAGAAAGCCGGCGTGCCGCTTCTGGGCTATGGTGAGTTCCTGACCCAGGTGGTCGACTTCCTGATCATCGCTTGGGTGATCTTCCTCATGGTGCGTGCGGTGAATCGGGCTGCCAGCGCACTGGAGCATGACAAGCAGGCTGCGCCTGCTCCCACGGATTCGGCCGAAGTGGTGCTGCTCCGCGAGATTCGCGACGAATTGCGGACCAAGGGTTCCACCAGGAGCGCCGGCACCAGCCGATCCGCCAAGAAACTGCCGCTCGACGGCGAATGATCCGGGGCGCGCGGGCGTCCATTAAGCCCGCGCCCCCTTTTATCCGCGCGCGCGAACGCCTATATCAAAGGTGCCGGTTTCGGCCGGCTATGGTGATAAAGTGCATAGTGTTTGGCGCAGCGGACCCGGGGGCGGTACCCGGCGGCTCCACCAAAACCCGCTCCTTCGGGAACGGGCTCTGACGGGGCCGAACTAGGATCGACGTGTGTACAGGTGCTATGTTTTTGCCCGGCGTGATTGAGCCGTAAAACCGATCAAAACCACAAGTGCCAACGATAACGAGGCGCTCGCGATTGCCGCGTAATCAAGGCCTAACGGCTTAGATTACAAGGCTTGAACGCGGTTCGGGCCGAACCGGGCAACAGAATCGGATTCCGGCGGTACGGGGAGCACCGAGCAACAGAAGCTCCCCACTTTCC
>Ga0207705_10000065_pt1 | contig 137123 bp, 140 predicted proteins | sample KBSC13metaG_FD_184314 | JGI IMG/M metagenome (GOLD analysis project Ga0207705, IMG submission 184314) | Corn rhizosphere microbial communities from Kellogg Biological Station, Michigan, USA - KBS C1-3 metaG (SPAdes) (version 2) | ecosystem: Host-associated > Plants > Roots > Rhizosphere >... | reverse complement strand
CTTATGTGGGTGTTGCGATTTGAATGAGAATTCGGGCATACGTCCCACAACATGAACACCGCGTCTCGCCCAGGACGGTGCAGGTGCTTGGCAGATGGGCCGCTATTGCCGCGACGGCCGTCGGTGTATTAGCGCCTACGCTAAATAGATATGAAGAGCCCACGCATGAAACACGACCGGCAGCGGTAGCGATGGCAGAGCTACCCCATGCGCAAGACAGTCGGATAACGCTCGGTAGCGGCGTAACAGTAGAAAATCCGAATGCTGCCCCATCCTCCAGCAACGAGCAGCACGGTAATGAAGTGTCCGAACATCAGCCCGATCTCCCCGAACAAGAGCGTGATCCGAATGGCTTGCGCACTGATGTCCATGATAATTATTCGGTATATCCAGCCAGCCCGGAACCACCCGCGTCTGATAGCGTTCACTAAGCCCAGTCTGTCACGACTCGTCTGATATACTAGTAGCTAATGAACTACTGGAGGGAGCGGTCGGTGCCGTATGGGCCGGGGCAAACAGCCCCGTTTAAAGTTAGTCGCAGTAAGATTGAGCTGTATATGCAATGTCCGCGTTGCTTTTGGCTAGATGTGCGCCTCAAGATCAAACGGCCAGACGGACCACCATTTAACATCAATAAAACTATCGACGAACTCTTTAAAAAGGAGTTTGACGTGCATCGGGCGGCCGGTACGCAACACCCGATTATGGTTGCTAACAAGCTGAGCGACGTTATGCCGTTCCAGCACAAAGATATGGACGTATGGCGCGAGACGTTTACGGGCGTAGTGTTTGTGCATGAGCCTACCAACTTGCATGTGTTCGGTGCGGTGGATGATGTGTGGGTGAACAAGGACGGCGAGCTAATTGTGGTGGATTATAAGGCGACCAGCAAAGACCGAGAGGTGAGTATAAGTAGTGGCTGGCAGATCAGTTATAAGCGGCAGATGGAAGTGTATCAGTGGCTACTGCGCCAAAACGGCTTTACGGTAAGCAACACCGGCTACTTTGTGTATACAAACGCACGCATGGATATGGATGGTTTCGGCGACCATTTGGAATTTAAAACAAAGCTCATACCGTATACCGGCAATGATGAATGGGTAGAGCCGACATTGCATGAAATGAAAGTAGTGATGGATGGTGACATACCGCCAGTCGGTGAGAGCTTGATGGGCGGGATTTGCGAACACTGTGATTATGCTCGCCGGCGGACTGAGCTGACGCTGCGGCATGTGCAGAACATTAAAGCTAAAAAATAAAGCTAGATGCTGCTAGTGCCTGCAGCGGGAGTCGCACCAAAGAGAGTAGAAGTATCGGTGCTGGCGCCTAGGGCTTGCAAATGCCATTTCTGGTCATGTGGTGGCTTAATGGTATCGATGCGAACGTAGAACGGAACTTTGAGTTTGTCGTAGCGGTACACGATGGTAACGTGTTGACCACGAGCGTTATTGAGCACGAGTGCTTGATCAATCACGGGCTTGGCATCACCATACATTGCGCCAAACGTGATGGGTGGTGTGGTTTTAAAGGTAAGTTCGGCGCTAAGGCTTGCGGCGGAGTTATCGGTCTGGAACTTTTTATCACCCAAAGAGCGTAGCTTGATAGTGTCTTGCTTTGAGAGGGCACTTACCACCTGACTGGTGATTGCTTTGGCGGCACTGACTTCGTGCTTAAGTTGCGTGCGGTGAACGATGAAAGTGGTCATGCCCGTGACGACACCAATAATAACGGCAAAGATGGCCAGGTCGCTCCATTTTAACGGCAGCTTACGCTGTGGTTTTTCGGTTTGTAGTACCCTCGGTTCGCTTGTCTCTTCCATTAATACTAACTTATACCACGAAATGCATGGGTTGTACGAGCCTTACGGTATACTGGTAGGCATGTTGGATATTCAGTTTATACGGGACAATGCCGATCTCGTGCAGGAAAAGTCGGCGCAAAAGGGCTACAAAGTGAACGTCGCCGAGCTACTAGACTTCGACGCCAAGCGCCGCAGTATCGTAACGCAGGTTGATGAGCTGCGGGCACGGCGCAATACGCTGGCAGATGCTATGAAAGGTCAAAGGCCTTCCGACGAACAGGTGGCCGAAGGGAAGCAACTCAAGGAAGAAATCGCGGCTCGTGAGGCTGAGCTGAAAACAGTCGAAGAAAAATACCTTCCGTTGCTCAAGTCGATTCCAAACATGCCGCTTGATAGTGTGCCGGTGGGTTCGACAGAGGAAGAGAATGTAGTAATCAGAACGGTGGGCGAGCAGCCAAAGTTTGATTTTACTCCTAAAAATCACTGGGAAATCGCCGAGGTACGAGACTGGATTGATAAAGATCGGGCTGCCAAGATCGCCGGTGCTCGCTTTGTATATTTAAAGGGTGATTTGGTGCGTCTGGAGTTGGCGCTATGGCAATATGCCATGGATGTCCTGGGCAATCCGGAAACATTGCAGCGGATCATTGATGCTGCCGGCCTAACGGGCGTCAGTAATAAGCCGTTCGTACCAGTGATGCCGCCGGCAGTTGCGCGTACGGAAGTATTCCAGGCGACGGGCAGGCTCAACAAGGAAGAGCAGACCTATAAGCTGGAAGATGAAGACTTGTGGCTCAATGCTAGTGCTGAGCACACCATGGCGCCAATGTACATGGACGAAATCCTGAACGAGGCAGAGCTGCCGATTCGTTTGGTTGGCCTTACGACCGCCTTCCGTAGGGAGGCTGGCACATACGGCAAGGACACTGAGGGTATTTTTCGCCTGCACCAGTTCAATAAACTGGAGATGGAAAGCTTTACAACGGCTGATACTTCACTGAATGAACATTTGTTTATGGTGGCGTTGCAGGAATATTTGATGACACAATTGGGCTTACCATTCCAGGTGATCGAAAAATGTACAGCTGACATCGGTCGCCCCAACGCAAAGGGTGTCGATATCAATACCTGGCTACCTGGCCAGGGGGCGTATCGTGAGACGCATACGGCGGATTACATTACTGATTACCAGACACGCCCTATGAAGACTCGAGTTCGGCGGTCAAATGGTGAAGTTGAGCTGGCACACACCAATGATGCGACCGTATTTTCAGAGCGTCCATTGATCGCAATTGTTGAAAACAATCAACAGGCCGACTGCACGGTGCTTGTGCCCGAAGTGTTGCGTCCATATATGGGCGGGCGGGAAAAAATCTAGCCAAGGGTGGCAGAGCAGTTATGAAAGTACGCTTTACGGCTGATAGTTTCACGATAACTACTGAACTTAAAAAATACGCCAACACTAAAATTGCACAGCTCGCCCGTAAGGTGCCACGGCGATTGCGTGCAGGCGCAACATGCTATGTTCAGTTTTCTCAAATCCGTCGGAAAGCTGGCGAGTTCAATACGTGCAGTATCCGTTTCATAGTTGATGGGGCGGAGCTAAAGGCCGAAGAGACAACATTGCACATGTATTCATCACTCGATATTGCGGCGGTACATGTTGGGCATCAGCTGAAAGATTTTGTCGCCAAACGAGACAAGCGTCATTTGCGCACGGCTTTGCGCCGGTATTTTCGTCGTCGCATGTAGATGTGGTACGTGTAAAATACTACAAAATAGTCTCGCCAGTTGGGTGCGAAGAGGGTACAATATGTTTCAAGCGATCGAAAATAACGGAGGAATGACTGGAGTCTTATGAATAGTGTGCTCAAACGGCTGCTCGGTGATCCACAAGCCAAGACTATCAAGCGGCTACGCAAGCGGGTAAAGGTTATCAACGACCTTGCTCCGAAGTACGAAAAAATGGCCGATGCCAAGTTGCGCGAGCAAACTAACGCGCTACGCAAGCGGCTCAAAAAAGAGTCGCTCGACGCTATTCTACCTGATGCCTTCGCGGTAGTACGTGAGGCGGCCAGCCGTACGCTCAAACAGCGCCATTTCGATGTTCAGTTGATTGGTGGCATGGTGCTGCATGAAGGCAATGTGGCCGAAATGCGCACTGGTGAGGGTAAGACCTTGGTAGCAACAGCACCGGTGTATCTGAACGCCATTGAGGGCAAGGGTGTGCATGTGGTAACGGTGAACGATTACCTGGCACAGCGTGATGCTGGCTGGATGGCGCAGGTATATCACTTTTTAGGCCTTTCGACTGCAGTTATTCTGGCTGACCATAGCTATATCTATGATCCCAAATATGTAAATGAAGAGCACGAAGACGAGCGGTTCCGCCACCTGAAGCCCTGTAGCCGCCAAGATGCCTACGCGACCGATATTACCTACGGCACTAATAACGAGTTCGGTTTTGATTACCTGCGCGACAACATGGTGCGCGAGGTTGACCAGCTGCGTCAGCGCGACCTAAATTTCGCGATTGTGGACGAGGTCGACTCAATTCTTATTGACGAGGCCCGCACGCCGCTCATTATTAGCGCACCGTCGGTAACGCCGGGTAATGCGTATGAGCAATTTGCGCGTACCGTTCGTCAGCTGAAGGCTGAAGACTACGAGGTTGATGAAAAGCGCAAAACGGTTATTTTGACAGACAGCGGCGTTGATCGGATTGAAAAGATTTTGGGTATTGATAACATCTACGCTTCCGAGAATATCCGCACTATTTACCACCTGGAGCAGTCATTACGCGCCCAGACACTCTTTAAACGTGACAAAGACTATGTGGTGACGAATGACGGTGAAATTGTGATTGTAGACGAGTTCACCGGTCGTTTATTGGCTGGTCGTCGGTATAACGAGGGGTTGCACCAGGCAATTGAGGCCAAGGAAGGTGTGGAAGTCCAGCAAGAGAGCATGACGCTGGCCACTATCTCATTCCAGAATTATTTCCGCTTGTACGACAAACTGGCCGGCATGACTGGTACGGCTATGACCGAGAGCGAAGAGTTCCACCAGATCTACAAGCTGGATGTAGTAGATATTCCGCCGAATCGGGGTCTGGCGCGTGATGACCGTACTGACCGCATTTATCGCAACGAAGCCGCCAAGTTTAAGGCAATTGTGGAGCAGGTGAAAGAACTGCACGAAAAGGGCCAGCCCGTGCTAATCGGTACGGCTAGTATCGAGAAGAACGAGAAGCTCGGTAACTTACTCAAGAAAGCCGGTGTGCCACATCAGGTACTCAATGCTAAAAACAACGAGCGCGAAGCCAAGATCGTAGCTGCTGCCGGCGAAAAGGGTGCCGTTACGCTGGCCACCAACATTGCCGGTCGTGGTACCGACATCGTGTTGGGTGAGGGCGTCAAAGAGCTGGGCGGTCTGTTTGTGCTCGGTAGCGAGCGCCACGAATCACGGCGTATCGATAACCAGTTGCGCGGCCGTTCCGGCCGCCAGGGCGACCCAGGTGTGACACAGTTCTACGTGAGCACCGAAGACGACCTGATGCGTATTTTTGGTGGCGACCGCATCGCCAACATCATGAATCGCCTTAAGGTGGAAGATGATGTGCCAATTGAGAATCGTTTAATTAGCCGCAGCCTGGAAAATGCTCAAAAGAAGGTCGAAGGTTTCCATTTTGACCAGCGTAAGAATGTGGTGCAGTACGACGATGTGATGAACCGCCACCGTCGTGCGACGTATGCCATGCGCAAAGAAATTTTAAAGGCTAGCGACATTAGCAAACGTGTGAAGGTGTACGTTGAAGATGAAATTAGTTTGCTGGCCGACAGTCCACTTCGCCTAACCGAGGATTTTGAGACGGTCGTACGTGAGCTGTTACCGCTCGATGAGGCCGCACTTGACCGTGTGTTTGCGACTACAACCGATAAAGTTAAACCGGTATTGCTCGAGGAGGCGAAGGAGCTTTACGCTGGGCGCGAGGTTGCCTTCAACACCGAAATTATGCGCAAGGTGGAGCGTGATGTGTACTTACAGATCCTCGATAACTTGTGGATGCAGCATCTAGAAAACATGGATCACCTGCGTGAGGGCATCCACTGGATGAGCGTTGGTCAGCGTGACCCGCTGGTTGAGTATCGCCGTCGTGGCCAAATGATTTTTGAAGAGATGCAAGGGACATTGCGCCACGAAGTGGTGCGTGCGCTCTTCCATGCCGAGCCGGTTGCACCAGAAGACCTCGAACAGCCAATCGAAACTGAGCTAACTCGCGCAGCGCGTAATTCTATCAGCAATGCTGGCGCCATAACTGAGAGCGAAGACGAGTTTAACGAGTCTGACTTTGCCGATAAGAAAGCAGCAAAAGCTAAGAACACCAGCACTAGGCGTAAGAAAGCCAATAAGGCTGAGCGTCAGCGCAAAACAAAGGCTCGGAAACGAAAATAGGGAAGTAGGCACATTCCCGGTGTCGAATGTACATCTGGGATTACAGTAACGTAAACATTGGTCATTCGGAATTTTAGAATATGAAACACTCGGTTGAAGAAGTTATATTGCCTAACGGTGCACAGGGGCTGCTCGTGCATGTTCCGGATGCCACTGTCATGGATGTGTATCTGAACTTCCGCGCTGGCGAGTATTTAGTAGAGCGCAGCAAGTGGGAAGCGCCGCATCTTATGGAGCATGTGCTGCTCGGTGCGAACGATACATACCCGAGAGCGCGTGATTTTCAGGCAGAAGTAGAGAAAAACGGCGCCTACAGCAACGCAAGCACTGATGTGTACGACATCATATATGAAACCGAATGCGCTGACTTTGAATGGGAGCGTGTATTTAATTTGCTCCTGCTTGCTATAGAGCATCCACTATTCCTGCAGGAAGAATTTGATGCCGAATTCGGCAACGTTCGCGAAGAGCTGAGTGCTCGAGCGAACAATCATTTCCGTCAGCTAGGTGCTAATACGCGTAAGGCGTACGGTTTGGTTGCCGAAACCGATCGCGAGCGCCTGGAACTTATGCAAAATGTGACACTCGAAGATGTGCGTGAGCACTACCGTCGCACCCACACTACCGACAATATGCGATTTGTAATTGCTGGTAATATTGGCAAGCGGAAGGGCGCAATTTTGCATATGCTTGGGAATATAAACCTGCCTCGCGGCGAGCGTTTTGCCATGCCCGACGAAATTGTCGTTCCGCCCAAAAAGCCAGTCTGCATCCCCAACGACACTGTCGATACGGTGTACTTTTACATTGACTCGTTTATGAATCGCCGGCTGGAAGAACACGAGGTAGATGCGCTGGGGCTAGTCAACGCCATTCTAACCGAAACACTCTATAGCAAAATTTTGGGCACGGCGCGCGAGCGTGGCTTGGTGTATGGCATGAATAGCGGCTACCAACAGATTAAACTTAGCAGCAACCTATGGTTTGGGAGCCAGGTGTCGGTGGCCAATGCGTCGGCACTGTTTGATATTGTTATTGAGCAGATGGGCAATCTGTTCCGTGGAGAGCTTGCCGAAGCAGACATTGCGGCCGCACAGGCATATGCAATTGGCCGCTACCAGCGTAGTGCGCAAACAGTGGCCAGCACGGCTCAAGGTTACACTGGCCGTTATTTCTTTGACGAATATGTTGATGACTATTACAAAATACCGGAGCGCATAAAGGCAGTAACTAAACAGTCGATTGTTGATGTAACTCGCGCTATATTTGCCGATAACCTCGGCGGACTCGGTGTGTATGGCAACTGTAGCGCAGAGCTAGCAGAGCAGTTGAATGATCAGCTGCGTGTCCTCTGGAAATAACCCGCTGACGTTTTTGGAATGTAGTAGACCTCCCTCTGACCCTAACTATAAGATTGCCGATACTGGAGTACGGCCGCCAGTTTCTATATACTAACTACTAGCTATGGAAGATGTGAAAAAAGCGGCACGCGCAATGCGGGGTGCCATAGAGGATGCTATGCAGCGTATCGGCGTTGAGGAACTAGTGGCTAAGAAAGCTGCGCTCGATGCCCAGGCTGTGGCACCTGATTTTTGGTCCGACCCCACACACGCCCAGGAAGTTTCGAAAGAACAGGCTAAACTTGAGCGACGCACGCAGCCGTGGGTGCGGCTACGGCAAGATGCCTCAGACCTACTCGATCTTGTCGAACTGGATGACCCTAGTATGCATATAGAACTAGAGCAGTCATTGCACGACATTACCACTCAGTTCGACGAACTAAAAGAAGCGCTGAAATTCAGCGGCCCGTATGATGACCATGATGCCATTGTAAGTATCCATGCCGGTGCAGGTGGGGCGGACGCGCAGGACTGGACAGGCATGCTGCTGCGCATGTATGTGCGCTACGCCGAGAAATCCGGCTGGCAGATACAAACAGTAGATGAATCACCAGGCGAAGAGGGCGGCACCAAGAGTGTGACACTCGAAATTTCGGGTGACTATGCCTATGGTAAGCTTAAGGGTGAACACGGCGTGCATCGCCTGGTGCGCTTGAGTCCGTTCAACGCCGAGAGCCGTGAAACCAGTTTTGCTAAAGTAGAGGTGATGCCAAAGGTGGACACGCCAGATGCGGTGGTAATCGACGATAAAGATCTGAAGATTGATGTCTACCGTTCCGGTGGTCATGGCGGTCAGTCGGTGAATACTACCGATTCGGCCGTACGTATCACGCATCTTCCCACAGGCATAGTGGTCGCCATCCAAAATGAGCGCAGTCAGCTGCAAAACAAAGAAACAGCGATGACTATTTTGCGTTCGCGTTTGGCGCAGTTACAGCTGGAGCAACATGCCGAAAAGGTGAGTGAGCTGAAGGGTCCAAACGAGCAAGCCGCCTGGGGTAATCAGATCCGCAGCTATGTGTTACACCCCTACAAACAGGTAAAGGATCTGCGCACCGAATATGTTTCGAGTGACCCGGATACAGTACTCGCTGGCGAGCTCGATCCTTTTGTCGCTGCCTATCTTGAGCACATCCTTGGAAAATAGCTCAAACGCCACTTGATAACGTAGAATCCTAGAATACCTATCTACGAACTAGCTCATGCACAAGTTCCTTGTTATACTAGTGCTTACATGATTCTTTTGGACAGGGTAACAAAGACCTATAACAAGAACTTGGGGCCGGCACTTGATCGTATCAGTCTGCACGTAGAACCTAAGGAGTTCGTAATCGTAGTTGGGCAGAGCGGTGCTGGTAAGAGTACGCTGCTTAAATTGCTCACGCGCGAAGAACGCCCCACGAGCGGTAAAATAATCGTCGGCGGCATCGATTACGATAAGCTCCATGACCGTGATATTCCATTGCTGCGGCGCAAAATTGGCACCGTGTTCCAAGATTTTAAACTACTATCCAATCGCACTGTATTCGAAAATGTTGCCTTTGCACTCGAGATCGTGGGGGCGAGCTCTAACGAGATCCGAAACACCGTCCCTAAGGTGCTCGACATCGTCAACCTTAAAGACAAAGCCGATCGCATGCCCCAAGAACTCAGTGGTGGTGAACGGCAGCGCGTGGCAATCGCCCGAGCAATAGTGCGCCAGCCAAAGATCCTAATTGCCGATGAGCCCACCGGTAACCTCGATCCCAAACACGCCTGGGATGTCATACGAGTGCTCGAAAAGATCAACCGCTACGGTACGACCGTGTTGCTCACCACACACAACCAAGAGATTGTTAATAAACTGAAGCGGCGGGTGGTTACTATTCAGCATGGGCAGATTGAAAGCGACCGGGCTAACGCTCAATATAACGTCAAGTAATTTTTAAGATATGAAACGCAGATTTATAACTTTTGGACGCATCGTACGCACCGGCATGGTGAACTTTGTGCGTGGTTTGTGGCTGGCGCTGGCTGCTATGGCTATCATGGTTATCACACTTACCATTATTTTGTTTTCAGTCATTGCCAATGCAACATTCAACCATACAGTCGACCAGATTGCTAATCAAGTGGATGTCTCGGTCTTTTTGGAAGATTCTGCAAGCGCGGCCCAGGTTAATGGGTTTATAGTAGCTATCAAAAAACAGCCTGATGTCCGACGCGTAGAGTACTTAGACAAGCAGCAGGCTCAGGAACAGTTTGTAACTCAAAACAACGGCAATCAGAGTTTACAGAGCGCTATTGTCGAAACGGGCAACCCTATACCGGCAACAATTCACGTGTACCCGAAGAATCTGAATCAGGTAAGTACAATCAATCAATTCCTAACCCAAAAGCAGTACAAGCTCCTGCAGACCAACGATTCACCTTCGTACAATGGTGATCGCAAAAAGGCGATCGATAACATTACCCACGCCACCAACATCTTGCGCCGCGTAGGTGTATTGGCCGTGATTGTCTTTACTATAATTTCGGTACTGATTATCTTCAACACCATTCAGATGGCTATATTCAACCGCCGTGACGAGCTGCAGATTATGCGTTTGCTTGGCGCGAGCACTAGTTATATCCGTGGGCCATTTGTTGTGGAAAGTGTTATTTATGGCATATTGTCTGCCGTAGTGTCGATACTTATCATCAATGGTATTTTTGTCACTGCCAGTAGCTCATTGCAGGCAACGAGCTTCGGATTGCTCGACATCAGCTACAGCCAGAGCTACTTCCAAAACCGCTACTGGTTATTGTTGTCGGTACAGCTGGGGCTTGGTATACTGATTGGTGCCGCATCGTCCGTGATTGCTACGCGGCGATACCTTAAATTCAAAACTCCAAAGAAGTAAAACAAATCTGTTCATCGGCACATTGTAGCCTACAGATAACATAGTCAAACCAACTGGGGGGATTGATTGAAAAATAACCATAAGCGTGATATTATACAAACAGTAGTTTTAAAAGCAAAAACTATGAAAACAAAAGTCTCTCAAACCATCTCAAATAGATTTATCATTGGACTTCTTGCACTCTCGAGTGCAGTGTTAGTCGGCGGTAGTTTTTTGCCAAGTGTGACTAGCGTGCTTGCCGATAGCTATACCGATCAGATTAATCAACTACAGAACGAGAATGCAGCTACCAGAGCCAAGGTAGGTGATTTACAGAACCAGGCGGCGACCTATCAGGATCAAATAAATAATCTGCAGTCGCAGATTAATACGCTCCAATCATCTATTAATGCCAATTTAGCTCAGCAGGCCGTGCTGCAACAGCAGATTACTGATGCCCAAAATCAGATTGATCAAGAAAAGGTCTTTCTTGCGAATGATGTGAAGTCGATGTATGTCGACGGTACACCTAGTACGCTTGAGGTCTTGGCAACGAGTAAGAATCTGAGCGATTTTGTTGATAAGCAAGAGTACCGCACCAGCGTTCAGAACAAACTACAAGAGACGCTTGTAAAGATCGCTGCACTCCAGAAGGAATTGCAGACCAAGAAGGCACAGGTTGATCAGCTGTTAAGCGAAGAGCAAACGCAACAATCCCAACTTGATTCTGATCGTGGCCAAGTGCAGCGATTATTATCGTTTAATCAGGGCCAACAAGCTGACTATAACAAACAATTAGCCGCCAATAATGCTAAGCTTGCACAATTGCGCGCAGCCGAAGCAGCCATGTATGCGCACGCTACTGGTGTGAATGGTACCAGCCCCGTTGGTTCTTCGGTAAAGTACAAGAACTTTACAACTAGCAATTCAAAGTGTGGTGGTGGGTATAGCTATTGCTGGGCAGGATTCGACCAGATAGTCAGTGACCCGTGGGGACTGGGCTATGCGCATGAGTGCGTGCATTATGCAGCCGACCGGTTGACCCGCATGGGCAAGCATATCCCCAATATGTCCGCAGGGGGTAACGCCAACCAGTGGATTAACTACGGTACCGTAGTTAGCGATCCCCAGGTGGGTGATGCGGTATACATGCCGCTGGCTTGGCCTGGACACATAGGTGTTGTTGAAGGTGTGAATGGCGATGGTACCGTTCATGTTAGTCAAATGAACTGGCCATACGGTGGATACTACAGCGAGATGGACCTCTACGTCACGCAGGGCGTGCAGTTCATTCGCTTTCCGTAATGCTTAATTTTGTAAGCAAGTACTAGTTGCTGCTAGGGCGAAGGGCTACTCTAAGAGATTATAAAAGCCCATGCATTGTCTATCGTGAGTAGTAGATGGGGTCTCAATTATTGATCTAGGGCGCAGTGACTTTCTGTGAGTGTAAGCCTTTTTATCGTACTCAGCCGCGCAAGCGTTTGTATAGGTTGAATAGCGCGTATCTGAACGGTTTATAGACGAGGTCTACAGGGTTCGGATGGGCTATCTCGTAGCCACCAAAGCGTTTTTTGAAGCCAGTCACGCCTTCTAGGTGAGTGCTTTTTACGCTGTCGGTTATGCCGCCAAAGTTTAGGGTATGCCAGCCGTGCTTACGGGCTTCTAGTATGGCGTTCCAGATAACGAAGTAGGGTGGGGCAATTTTGCGGAAATCGTTGCTTGAGCCCGAGAATACGTAATGCGTAACGCCGTCGTAGGTAGCGAAAACTGAAGCAGCCGCTGGCTTACCATCTATGGTGCAGATGGCCACAAAACCGCTGTCACCCGGAATAGAAGCGAGCACTGCGGCGTAGTAACCCTGGCTCTGGATGCTAAAGTTGTCACGGCCGGCAGTGGTTTGCATGAGCGTAAAAAACATATCAAGTGGTGCTTTGGCCGGTTCGTAAAATTCTATGTGAGCACCAGCACGCTCGGCTAGGCGCACATTGTAGCGAGCGTGCTTGTGCATACCCATCCAGATTGTTTCCTGATCGCCTGAAATATCGAGCAGCCATTCAGCGCGCGGCTGCAGGCTGGCGGTTTTGGCAAGATGATTAGGCGCTAGATGTATGCCAGGCAGATTGGCTAAGCCTGCACTGTCGAGACGCACAAAGGTAACACCCGCACGCTTCGCGATTGGCTTGAAAAAAGTACGAATTGCTGTGAGTAGCTCTGGTGACCATTCTTTAGCGATTGGGCCGTATGGGCAATAAAAAAAGCTGATGCCACCTGGGGCGTCATATTTAACTGCCAGACCTGCTGCTACGATCTTTTGATCGTTCTCGGCCACAAAGTATACGACTGTCTTGCCGTCGCGCTCCTGCCAGGCACCGTAAAAGGGTGCCTGCAAAAATGAAATAGTTTCATTGGGGTGTGAGACATTGGGCAAAAGCTTGGCGTATTCTTCGGCGGAGCATTCGCGCACACTTAAGGTGTTCTTCATATTCATATATTGTAGCGTACATTACGTCAGTTCTACGGTATACTGGAGGCCATATGAGGATACAGAAACTGTGGAGGCAAGTGCGCAGTCCGCGCACGGTAAAAATGCTCGGTGCTGCTGCCGGGGTACTAGTAATTTTTAGCCTAGGTGTTCTAACAGGCGATGGGCGGCTACGGATCGTACCACGTGGACAGTTTGGTGATCGGACGGGCTTACCCTCCCGGCTCGATTACACTGGTCTTAACCAACTGTACGATGCGCTGCGCGCAAATTATAACGGTACCTTAACGGAGCAACAGGTCCTGGACGGTTTGAAGCACGGACTGGCCAATGCGCCGAATGATCCGTATACCGAATATTTCTCACCTCAAGAGGCTAAGGCGTTCAATGGTGAGCTAGAGGGCATCAGCGTAACTGGTATCGGGGCCGAGCTCGATCAAGATGGCCAAGGGAACATTATAGTTATGTCCCCGCTCAATGGCTCGCCAGCGGCTGCGGCAGGTGTTATGGCTAAGGACGTCATTGCAACTATTGATGGTCAAAGTACGGCGGGTATGTCAGTAGATACCGCTGTTAATAAAATTCGCGGACCAAAGGGAAGTAAAGTGACGCTGGGTATAGTTCGCGGTGGTACTGAGCAGCTGACGCTCACGATTACTCGCGACACCATTACGGTGCCAACTGCTACCTCAAAGATTTTGGATGATGGGATAGGTTATTTGCAGATTAGCCAATTCAGCAGTGACACCTATGATCTAGTGCGTCAGGCCGTTACCAAATTCCAGCAGGCGAGTGTCAAGAAGATTGTAGTCGATTTGCGTGATAACCCTGGTGGAGAAGTAGACGCTGCTCAAAAGATTGCCAGCTTATGGCTAAACGATAATGCGCTTATCGAACAGGAAAAGCGGGGCAATCAAGTGGTGGATAGCTATCGCGCCACGGGCACTAACCCACTAAAAGGCATACCAACGGTAGTGCTAGTGAATGCTGGCTCGGCATCGGCGGCCGAGATTACCGCACTAGCGCTCCACGACAACCATGCAGCAACCATTCTTGGCGAAAAAAGCTATGGTAAAGGTGTGGTGCAAAGCGTGATACCGTTTTCGGACGGTAGCGAGCTAAAGGTCACGATTGCAAAGTGGTATAGCCCTAACGGTACCAGCATAAATCACAAGGGTATCACGCCCGACGTCTCGGCAACTATTAGCGATGCCGATGCTAAGGCTGGCGTCGATACACAGCTGCAGGCTGCAGAAGCATTCTTGCAAAACAAGTAGGATTGCCCGGGAAAATCTTACGTGATAAAAGTCACAGACCGTTGCGAACGCCCAGGGAATACGGTACTATCTAAGGGAATTAGAAAGAGGTGAACCCCGTGGCTACGAAGCCCACCAAGTTCGTATTTGTGACAGGTGGTGTACTTTCCGGATTAGGAAAGGGTATTACCGCCGCCTCAATTGGCAATCTCCTGAAAGCCCGCGGGCTGAATTTAAACATCCAAAAATGTGATCCGTATCTTAACGTCGATGCGGGAACGCTGAATCCACGCGAGCACGGTGAGTGTTTCGTGACCAAAGATGGTGCCGAAACCGATCTAGACCTCGGCCATTACGAGCGGTTTTTGAACCAGGAGCTAACCCAGAGTAGCAGCCTGATGGCGGGGCGGGTTATTGCCAGGGTAATCGACGATGAGCGTGCAGGCAAATATGCCGGCCAAACGGTGCAGTACATTCCACATGTCACCAAAGCCTTCCAGAAGGCTATCGCAGAAGCAGCTGAAGGTTTTGATGTACACATTGTCGAAATTGGCGGTACGGTAGGAGACTACGAGAGTTTAGCTCTCATTGAGGCAATCCGTGAGCTTGGTTTCCAAGTGGGGCGTGAAAACTGCTTGTTTGTGCACGTGGTATATCTGCCTTACTTGGGCGCCAGTCACGAGGTTAAGACCAAGCCGGCGCAAAACGCAGTGCGTGAACTACGTGGTTTTGGCATTATGCCCGACGTTCTGGTTGCACGCAGCGAAAAGTCCGCACCACAGGGAGTAGTACGTAAGCTCAGTATGTTTTCTGGCATACCCGAGGAAGCCATTGCACTACTGCCAAATGCCCCTAGCATTTACGAGGTACCTCTTACGCTCGAGGATACCGGCATTGCCGATGTCATATGTAGCCGGTTGAGTCTGGAGCATAGCAAGCCGGAACTCAGCGACTGGCGTGCCGTGGTCAAGAAGGCCACTACCGAGCAAGCGCGCACCGTGCGGGTTGGCGTTGTTGCCAAATACCTCGATAATGCCGATACGTACATGTCTGTCTTTGAGGCATTGCGTGCTGCTGCTTGGGCGAATGATGCGCAAGCGGAAATACAGTGGATTGATGCCGAAAAGCTTGAAAGTTTGTCGGCTGACGAACTCGGCAAAACACTCGAAACGGTTGATGGCTTGGTAGTGCCTGGCGGCTTTGGGAGTCGTGGTATAGAGGGCAAAATTTTAGCCGCCCAATACGCTCTGCAACACAAAAAGCCGTATCTTGGGCTATGCTACGGCCTACATATGATGGTTATCGCCGCTGCTCGTTTGGGCGGCCTTGAAGGTGCACACACTACCGAAGTTGATGCTAATACGCCACACGCTGTCATCGATACCATCGATGGCCAGAAGGGCCTCGAAAACACCGGTGGCACCATGCGCCTCGGTAACTATGCCTGCCATTTTGCAGCAGATAGTTTGGCTGCAAAGCTGTATGGCACGCAAGATATCTTTGAGCGCCACCGCCACCGCTTTGAGGCGAATGCTAAGTACGTGCCCAAGTACGAAAGCTGGGGTATTCGCGCCGTTGGTATGAACCCTGACAATGGCTTAGTGGAGGTTATCGAAGGAATCGACCATCCGTTCCTAATGGCCAGCCAGTATCATCCCGAGTTCAAGAGCCGGCCAAATGTGCCGCACCCTATGTTCTATGGCTTTATTGCGGCATTGACTGCCCAAACTGCCGGTGTGCAGGCGGAGCCATTGGCGACCGTCGCGTCTGCCCAGGCCTAATTTCGCCACATGTTTGGACATTGTGTTTTATGCCTCCTTAGGGTAGCATAAGCAGTATGAGCGAAGACCCAAAAGGTAAAAAGATTCTACTTGTCGAAGACGATGACGCCCTAGCCAGCGTCTATACCATGCGCCTCAAGGGCGAAGGCTTCGTAGTAACTCGAGTCGCCAACGGTGAAGATGCCCTGGCGGCTGCCAAAGAGCACAGGCCCGATTTGATCCTGCTTGATGCTATGATGCCAAAGGTCAGCGGCTTCGATGTGCTGGACATCCTTCGCAATACTCCCGAAACCGCCAATCTCAAGATTATTATGCTCACAGCGCTCAGCCAAGAGACCGACAAACAGCGTGCCCAAGGTCTCGGCGTAGACGATTATCTCGTAAAGTCTCAGGTAGTTATTTCCGACGTTGTTGACCGTATCAAATACCACCTTGGTTTATCGTAAGGTCATATAGGTATTAGAAAAACCTCCCATATGGGAGGTTTTTCTAATACGCACTGGTTACGTATAATCTGCATACCTTAACAACTCATTGACATTATAGCATTATTATGCTAATGTCTATGTATCACCCAATTTAATTATTAGAATATCAAAAGAAGGAAATCAAACCATGTCACGTAGAAACCCTGAAGCAGCTAGCGGTGCAGGTAATCAACAACGTAGCAGAGTAGCGGCACGTTTGCGAGGGTCAGTAAGGGTACTGTTAGGTAAGGATGGACTACCTCAAGCTTCTCAATCGGCGGCTCCCGAAGTGCAGCGCGAACGCCGCGTACCGCGCAGAGAGGAACTAGAGCGTATCAGGTTGACTCCCAATGAACCTACGCGAATGCACCATCAGGGGGCGGAGGTACCTGAGCACGTTGGTGTGTCTGATCGAAGGGGTAACTTTGTCATGGCTAGGTTTGAACTACCGGGCCGGGAGGGTCCGCTTGACTTCTGTGTGATACGACGCGAAGATGGCATGACTCCACAGAATGCAGCTGCGGGATACCCAGAGTCGCTAAAGGCTAACAGGTTAAGTTATGGAGCCGAGGCAACTACAATAACGGTGATGCCAACCGAGCTTTATCGAAGTGCTATTACTGAGATGAATGACAGAAATATCCATCCAAATAGATTTGCGGCTTTACGCTGGCAGGTCCAGCATGCATCGGTTACAATTACGGCTGGTGAAGAGGTGGGTATAGGCCGTGACTCTAAAGCCGGCTATGTCTTTGGTGACCTGTTAAGTCAAGAAGCTTCCAGTAGGCATCTGGTTATTGGTTTGACGGAGCGTACCCCAGACAGTGGTCTTGCTGACGCTGTGGTGTATATTGAAGATTATTCGGCAAATGGGACTGAGCATGTGACCCAGCTCCCTCATGGTGTTGGACAGATATAGGATATACGAACGACTTTAAATTAAAACCACTCTCTTTAGAGAGTGGTTTTAATTTAAAGTAATATCAGATTACTCGACGGTGACTTCGGTGCGGCGGACTGAGCGGCCGCTGAAGGTGCGCACTTTGCGGGTGGTCATCTTAACCACGCCATCACGGGTAGCGTGAATGGTGAAGTTGCGGCTGAGCTTAGTACCAACGCCAGGGCGCTTGGTCATGCCAACCTGACGAACTATAACTTGACCAGTCTTGACCTTTTGGCCGCCAAAGAGCTTAACGCCGAGGCGCTGACCAACTGAGTCGCGAGTATTTTTGGCGGTACCGCCGGCTTTGACGTGTGACATGGGGTATTACTTCCTTGTTATAACTAAAACTTGCCGAGCAACGATCTGGTCTTCTCTGTAGTAGAGGAGATCTGAATCCCGAACATGCTCAAATCTTGTTCGATTATACCCCAGTTGGCCCAGGTCGTCAATAAGGGGTAGATGCTTGAATGTATCTGGGCTAATTTGCCAGGCTGGGACGGCTAGGCAAAGGCAAGCGCCTGAGGGCAATTGACCGTGTATGTTTTGCAGGAACTTTTTGAGGATAAGGTTGACCTCGCTGGCGGTTTGGGCGAGTACTTCGGCCGAAGGTTTTTCGGTGAAGGGGCGGCCCAGATAGGTCTCGCCGGCGACGAAATCAGGGGCGGGCGACCATTGGTGGGTGGTGGCATCACCCTCCTCGATGCGCATTTCTGCCGGACCAAACGTGAATTTACTATCAAGCCAATCAAGATTCTCGCCGGTATAGTCAATCATGCGTGGTTCGAGGTCGGTGCCGTAGACGTTGTAGCCCATAAGCAGCGCTTCTTGCAGGACGACTCCGGTGCCGCAGAATGGGTCAAGAACGGTGATGTTTGTGTCTTGGGTCTGGCCGACGGCAAAGTTTATGAGCATTTGAGCGAGCTTGGGAGGGAGCATGCCAACGCGGGCATCGCGCTTTGGCCGGCCGCGGTCTCGTAGTGTATAGCTGTCGATGTCTTGGACGGCCTTGGTGCGGGCAATGAGGGTCTTGCCAGTGCCGGTTGCAATAATGAGCATTTCAATACCGGTTGGGCCGGTCAGGTGGTTGTGGAGAACCTGAGCAGTGTTGAGCTCGAGCTCGGGGTTGGGGGTGATGCGCACGGAACGGTCGGTGCGGCTGCGGACGATCTTTTTAAGGGTTAGCCCTGTGGCATTTAATTTTGCAGCGGTAATGGGTATGTTGAATACGCTGAAGCCAAGCTGTAATTTGCCTTCAGGAAGGGTATGGGCGATATCTACGATGCTTTTGGCGAGCTGCTTCTCTACATCTTTCCATAGTGTGCTGGGGACGGTTGCGACAATTTCGGCCAGGCGGGTGCTCCCACCTAGGCGGTTAAAATTGATCTCGGCTGTCGGCAGATCCAGCCCAGCGACATGCTCTGCGACGTGCGAGAGGGGGGCTATGCCGTAGAGGCTTTCGAGTTCGGCCAGACCAAGCGCTGGCTGGCGGCCGAGAATGAGGATACTTTGCATAGTTGTTAGTTTACAATTTTACCTCGATATTTCATAGTAATTTTTACAAGCTTTTGCGGTTTATGGCAAAAAGCATGTGCAATATGCCGCACGAATTGTACAATGAAGGGAATGTCGAAAACCTCTTCATTCTTGGCACATCGCTGGAAACTTGTGGTGAACATCGTAACTATTGTTGCGCTCGTTATCTTGATATTTGCGAGTTGGGGGCAGCTGTCGCAGACATTCCACAACTTGTTTAAGGTTCACGCCTGGGCTTTGCTGCTGATCATCCCGGTGGAATACTTGAACTATGATGCACAGGCGCGGTTGTATCAGGGGCTATTCGCTATAACGGGCAACCGGCTGGGCTATTGGCCAATGTTTAAATCGTCGCTGGAACTAAACTTTGTGAACAGTGTGTTTCCGAGCGGCGGCGTGACGGGCATTAGCTATTTTGGGGTGCGGATGCGCGATGCGGAGATTACTGGCGCTAAGGCGACATTAGTGCACCTGATGAAGCTGGTGCTTTTGTTTTTGAGCTTTGAAATTTTGATTGTGCTTGGGCTGTTTTTCTTGGCGATTGAAGGACGGATGAATAATGTTATTTTGCTGGTGGCGGGCAGTCTGACGACGTTGCTAGTAGTGGGTACAGCCGGGTTTGCGTTTATCATTGGGAGTGAAAAGCGTATATCGAGCTTCTTTACTTGGGCGACCGTCCAGCTAAATAAGCTGATACACATCGTGCGGCCAAGCCATCGCGAAACCATCAACGTGCAGCGGGCGCGAATAGTTTTTGAAGAGCTGCACACTAACTACATGGTGGTGCGCAAAGATTGGCGGCAACTAAAGTGGCCATTTTGGCAGGCGTTTCTGGCGAACTTTTGGGAAGTTATGGCAGTGTACGTGGTGTATATAGCGTTCGGCCATTTGGTGAATTTTGGCGCGGTAATACTAGCATATGCGGTGGCGAACTTTGCGGGGTTGGTGAGTATTTTGCCGGGCGGAATTGGTATCTATGAGGGCTTGATGACGCTAGTGCTGGCCGCAGCAGGTATACCATCTACCCTTAGCTTGCCGGTTACGGTAATGTATCGGGTAGTAAATATGCTGGTTCAGTTGCCGCCGGGCTACTATCTGTATCATAAAGCGCTCCATGGGCCCAAAGAACCTGCCGGCGCGTCTTCGGGAGCGTAGGGTATATGGATGAGCAGCTTATTTTTGGTGTTAGTGATTTTGTAACGTATCTAAATCAGACGCTCGAAATTGCCTATCCGTATGTGACTATAGAAGGCGAGTTGGCTAACCTTCGGGTGAGCAAGAATCGCTGGGTGTATTTTGATTTAAAGGATGAAGACAGCAGCGTGAAGTTTTTTGGTACCGTTTATGCGCTGCCGGGTCCGCTCGAGGATGGCATGGTGGTGCGGGTGAGCGGAAACCCGCGTCTGCATAACCTGTATGGATTTAGCGTGAATGTGCAGAGCATAACGCCAGTGGGCGAGGGCGCATTGCGGCGTGCGGCTGATTTGCTAGCGGCGAAACTGCAAGCCGAAGGCCTGTTTGCGCCCGAGCGAAAGCGATCGTTGCCGTATCCACCGCAGCGAATCGCACTTATAACGGCAGGTGAATCGGCTGCGTATGTGGACTTTCTGAAGATTTTGAATGCCCGCTGGCGCGGTATAGCTGTGGATCATTACGACGTGCAGGTGCAGGGCGAGCCGGCTGTGGGGCAGATTGTGGCTGCAATTGCTGCGGCAAATGCGCAGGCTGATCTACCGGACGTGCTGGTAATTACCAGGGGCGGTGGCAGTGCAGATGATTTGGCGGCATTTAGCACTGAGCAGGTTACGCGAGCTGTGGCGACTAGCCGGGTACCAACACTGGTAGCGATTGGACATGAGGTGGATGTGAGCTTGGCTGAGTTGGCGGCGGATCAACGCGCCAGCACGCCGAGCAATGCGGCTGAACTGCTCACGCCCGATCGGACAGTAGTTTTGCGCCAGCTGGACACTGTACGGGGTGACTTGGGTCAGGGTCTGGTGCGCATCGTAACCGATCGTATGGCGTGGCTCGGGCGACAGCACAACGAGCTGGATCGCGGTTTGCAGATGGTGCACCAGACTGCGCTGGTCCGGCTGCAATCAGCCCGAAAGCTTTTGGAAGCATATAATCCAACGGCGGCATTGCAGCGCGGATATGCGTTGGTGCGGAGTGGTGGCGAGCTGGTGAAACGTGCTGGGCGGCTCAAAGCCGGCCAGCTAGTGGAGCTGACATTGAGTGACGGCACGGCAACGGCTACAATTCAGGAGATAAGGAGTGAGTCTGATGGCAAAGAAGGTTGAATTTAACTACGGCGAAAAGGCTGCGGAACTAGAAGAGATTGTGGCACGGCTACAAAATCCCGACATCCAGATCGATGAAGCCACGAAATTGCATGCTGCCGGGCTGAAGCTGGTGGACGAATTAGAGGCTTATCTAAAACAGGCTGAGATAGAAGTTCGCCGGCATGTGGCGCACGAGTAGAGTATGACTTGGGTGCTAGGAGTTCTGTTGGTTGTGCTTTTGGCGTTTGGCGGTGTGTTGCTGCGCGGCGCGCCTTATGTGCCTACGCTCGATAGGCAGGCGAGGGCAGCTCTGGAGCTGCTTGATTTAAAGCCGGGCCAGACGCTACTTGAACTGGGTAGCGGTGACGGCAAGGTATTAGTGCTGGCGGCCCGAGCTGGGCTAACGGTGGTCGGCGTGGAGCTCAATCCATTTTTAGTAGCAGTGAGTTGGCTGCGTACGTGGCACTACCGCAAACAAGTGCGGATCATCTGGGGTGATATGTGGCGGGTGCGCTGGCCGGAGTGCGACGGTGTCTTTACCTTTTTGCTAGACCGCTTCATGCCAAAGCTGGACCAGCGTATGCAAAAGGTTAAAAAGCCACTGGTTAGCTTTGCTTTTAAGATTCCTGGTCGGACGCCGGATGCTGAGCGAGCAGGTGTGTTCTTGTATCGCTACTGACGCTGCCGGGTTTGCGAGTGGACATGGCACTACACTAGTCGGAAACTTTGTTTCCGACTGCGTCTCCTATCGTCTAAAGACAAACCCTAAAGGGTTTTTCTACGCTACACCGAGCTTTGGCTCGGCTTGCTACTTTTCCGGTCTGCGACTGGAAGTCTGGGAATTAGTCTGGCTGCTAGTGCTATCATGATAAATACAAATTGAAAATTGTGGTGGGTTCGGTTACCATGAGCATAATGAAAACAAGACAGAATACTCTAGATGAGCGGGGAGAGGTAAACGCGCTCCTACTATCGGTAATTGCACTGGCAATGCTGTTTTTGGGTGCTCTTGCATTCGGTGTCTGGGCGTTTAACGGTAGACAAGACTACAAGAATAATAGCGATGCTAAGGTTGTGGCCGCTGTCGCTGCGAATAAACAAGCTGTGCAGGCGGCTGACGCTCAGCAATATGCGGAAGCTGCAAAGAACCCTGTGGCAACGTATGTCGGACCGGATGCATATGGTAGTGTACACATAAGTTACCCAAAAACCTGGAGTGCTTACATTGCAAATGGCGGTGCGTATCCGCTTGATGCTTACTTCCATCCGGACTACGTACCCTCTTTGCAGTCGGGCCAAACCTATAATTTGCGCGTACGGATAGTGGCTAGTGCCTACAGTCAAGATCTGAATAGATATGCTACTTACATTGCCAAAGGCAGTATAGTGGCGACACCGTACAGTCTGCCGAAGTTGCCTAGTGTGACAGGGATGGAGCTGACTGGTTCGATCTTCCCAAGTGCGCCGACTACGCAAGGAGCTATTGTGCTGCTGCCGCTACGTGATAAGACGCTTGAAATCTGGACTGAGTCGAGTGACTACTTGGCTGATTTCAACAAGTATGTACTGCCCGGCACAACCTTTGAGCCGTAGTAATTTCTACGGTATTTCCTGGTCGGCGAGGTGAATCCCGATGTATACTAGATGCACCAATGGTGGGATAACAATCACGGGCGGATAGTATGGTACAAGAGGGTAGCGGGGTAACGTTGAATGGCCAGGAACAGCTATTTTTGAGCTTGGCCGAACAACTTTCTCGGCCTCTGGTGCAAATAGCGCAGCTTGCCGAGCTTGGTACTGCTGATGATCTTGAAACGGCACGACTACGTTGGCATATGGTGCAATCGGTGAGTCACGCCTCGCTGCAACTCGTGGAGAGCTATGCGTTGAGCCTCCGGGTGCAGGGCAAAGTGACGCCTCTATCGCTTGAGCCAATCACGGTTTCATCGTTGCTTTATGACACGGCGCAAGTACTCCAGCCGCTTGCTCGCCACTACGGTGTGACTCTGGAACTTGACCCAGGGCCGCGCGCCCAGCCGATATTGGCAGATCGCACGGTGCTGCAATCGGCCATGACTAGCTTGGGTCAGGTGTTTGTTATGAGTCAGGCAGAAGCGGATGAGCAAGCACCGGTGCGTCTGTGTGCACACCGTAATCGCTATGGGGTGGTCGCGGGAATGTATGGCAATGCACCACAGCTAGGTGCGGACAGTTTACGGCGTGCCCAAGCGCTTAAGGGCCGGGCGCGGGAACCATTGCAGCGGTTGGTGAGTGGTCCGGCGGCCGGTGTGTTTGTGGCGGATTCATTACTCCGTACGCTTGCTACGCATTTGCACGTGGCGCGGTATCGCAGTTTAACGGGGCTGGCTACGACACTGCAGCCAAGTCATCAGTTGCAGTTGGTATAACCTATGCGCGTATTACTTGTAGAACCAGACAAAATCCAGGCGGGCAGTATTGTTGAGGCGCTTCGGCGTGATGGTCATAAGGTGGAGCATGCTGTGTCGGCGCAGCAGGCCGTGCATATCGCAGACGAACAGATACCTGATGTAGTGGTGCTGGAATTGCAGATGCCGCGGCACAACGGCGTTGAATTTTTATACGAATTTCGCAGCTACCCGGAGTGGCTGCGTGTACCGGTCATTGTGTATAGCTATGTGCCGCCGCGTGAGCTCATTCAATCGGCAACGTTGTCGACAGAACTAGGTGTGGTGAGTATGCTCTATAAGCCCGAAACAAGTCTGGCTGCGTTATGTGCCGCGGTACGCAAAGTGCCTTCGGTGGCAATTTCATGAATCAACAACAAGTTACGGTGGGGATAGTGCTGGCGAGGGTAGACTACGGCGAGGCCGACCGAATTATCACTTTTCTAACGCCCGGATCTGGCAAATTGCGGCTTATGGCCAAGGGAGTGCGGCGCATCAAAAGTAAGCTGGCTGGCGGCGTAGAGTTGTTTAGTGTGACAAACCTCACGTATGTACGGGGCAGGGGAGATATCGGCACGCTGGTGTCGGCGCGGCTGGTGACACACTATGGCAAAATCGTGCAAAATATAGATCGTACTATGCTTGGCTATGGGCTCATTCAGCGGCTTGATAGGGCGACCGAGGACGAACCCGAGCAAGATTATTTCCACCTGCTAGAGCAGGGATTTTCCGCGCTTGATGACGCATCCATTAGTCTGGATTTGGTCAAGCTGTGGTTCACCGCGCAGCTGCTGCGCCTCAATGGCTACCAACCGAACTTGCAAACTGAACCGGATGGCACAAAGCTTGCCGCCGACAAGCAGTACGAATTCAGTTTTGATGATTCTGCATTTGTTGCACGGTCGGATGCGCCGTATGGGGCATCCACTATTAAGTTCCTGCGATTGGTTTTTAGTGGAAACACGCCAGCTGCGCTACAGAATGTAGCTGGCGTTACCGAGCTCGTGGCTCAAACGGGCCAGCTTATTAGTTTGTTTGCGGGTCAGTATAACCGCGAGCGCTAGAAGGCATTATCAATCTCATAAAATAGGCATACATACACAAAGAGTGTATAATATGTTTGCTATGCAAGAGATCGAGATCGACGAAAATGGCGAACTGCGTTATGTCGATGATAGCTCTGGTCTAAACCTTGAATTATCAATGGTGTAGAGCTCAGAGTAAATGCCAATCCAAAAATACTGGAGCTTACTTTTGGCATATATAGTTCGTAGGGTTGCGCCGGATCGGCTTTCTCTGCCAATCTGTTATAATTGGGTTCAAGATGAGTGATGTAAAACTAGAAGATATTGTGAGTTTGGCAAAACGCCGCGGGTTTATTTTTCCGGGTTCTGATGTGTACGGGGGCTTAAGTGGTACGTGGGATTATGGCCCACTAGGCGTAGCGCTCAAGCGCAATATTATGCAGCTGTGGTGGAAGATGTTCGTGGAAGACGCCGAGGATATGTATGGTGTTGACGCGGCAATCCTTATGAATCAGAAGGTCTGGCAGGCTAGTGGCCATGTTGATACGTTTGCCGATCCTATGGTGGAGTGTAATAAATGTCATGCACGGTTTCGTGAAGATCATCTCGATTACAGCAAACCATGTCCAAACTGTGGTGAGCGTGATAACTTTGGACAGGCAAAGATGTTCAACATGATGTTCAAGACCAATGTTGGCCCTGTACAAGACGATACTTCAGTAAGCTACTTGCGGCCAGAGACGGCCCAGGGCATTTTTACCAACTTCAAAAATGTGGTCGATAGCTACTACCCCGATGTACCGTTTGGCATCGCGCAGCAGGGCAAAGCCTTCCGTAACGAAATCAGCCCACGGGACTTCATTTTCCGCAGTCGTGAGTTCGAGCAGATGGAAATCGAGTACTTCGTGCATCCAGACGAGTGGGAAAAATGTTTTGATGAATGGGTAAAACGAATACATAATTGGTGCAGCGCACTTGGTTTGCCGGCCGGGCAAGTTCATGAACTGGAAGTGCCAGCCGAAGACCGTGCCCACTACAGCAAGCGCACGGTCGACTTTGAATTCGACTTCCCAATCGGCCGCGAAGAGCTTTTGGGTCTGGCGTATCGCACTGATTTTGACCTCAAAAACATTGAGCGCGAAAGTAAAAAGAGCATGGAATATCGTCCGAAGGATGGTGGCGCTGCATTCGTGCCGCACGTCATCGAACCAAGCTTTGGTGTGGAACGTGCGCTGATGGCTGTGCTATCTGCTGCATACACCGAAGACGAAGTGAACGGCGAAAAGCGCATCTTCTTGAAGCTGCCCGCACACCTGGCGCCCGTAAAAGTCGCGGTGCTGCCGCTGGCCAAGAACAAGCCCGAGCTCGTCGCAAAGGCGCGCGAAGTCTACGCTATGCTCAAGAAAGAGCTGGGTGCTGTCATGTGGGTAGATACCGGCAACATCGGTAAAAACTATCGCAAGATGGACGAAATCGGCACGCCATATTGCGTAACGGTAGATTTCGATACGCTCGAAGGCGACAACGCTGGCACGGTAACTGTTCGCCACCGCGATACCACCGAACAAACCCGCGTAAAAATCGAAGACCTAATAAGTCAGGTACGGCAGTAGTCGCTATAGGCGGGTGGCGGCGGAATAACGCAAGGAGCTTATGAACGCAACATTGTGGCGCCAAAAACTTAAAGCGTTTTTGCTGTTTAACATAACAAAGTCGAATCAGCCAACTTATAGCCAGCAGGCGCATCTAATGCCTAATCAAATGCTTGCTCCGGAAGATTTGCAGCGACTGGGGATGAAAGAGAACAAGGGCATATTGAGTTCCCGGGCGGAGGCCTCGCTGCAACTGGCATATCGTGGCGCGCACTGCCTTGCATTTTACGAGGGCGACAGCTTTGGTGTGGGCGTGTATGTCACCTGCAACGAGCGGGGGATTGCCGAAGGGCCGTTGATGACGGTATATGTGCGCATGCTTGCCCACCAGTCGCCGCACCTCTACTTTGATAACAAGCGCAACAATCGCCGGTTCCGCCGCAATTTCCCCGAAAAGATTAATAAAGCACTGCTGGTACCGTGTGAAGGATATATCAGTGATCGCTATGATCTGTATGCGCCTGCGGGTTACGCTCTGGATGCGCTGGTAATTGGCGCACCCGATGTACTGGACGCATTCGACCGTTTGAACTTGGGTGGTGATATCGAGGTGCTGGGCGATCAGCTATATCTGCTTTTTCCTAGTCCCATTAGCTTAAAAGACAGGCTGGAAGAAATCATAAAAAATGGTGCCGAGCTGGCTAGAGAAGTGGACGACAATCTATCTCGTTACCAGGATGATCGCCGTTTGTCGTTTGGTCAGCCGGTGGGTTACGCAGGCCGCCGCCTGATCCGCAAATAAGCAGTAGGGATGCTATGCTACAACAATGAAACAAGCGGTTTTACTACACGGAACAGATGGAAGCGACACCGATTATTTTTGGTTTGCGGATACCAAGAGGTATCTAGAGAGCAAAGGCTATCAAGTGTGGTGGCCGCTGCTGCCCCATACGAATAAGCCGCAGCTGGAAGAATCGCTGGAATTTGTAGAAGTAAACATGCCGATATTGGACGACGAAAGCATACTCATCGGCCATAGTTCGGCATGCCCATTGATATTGTCGTGGCTGGAAAACAGCATGCTGCACGTTAAGCAGGTCGTGCTGGTCAGTGGGTTTTATCAACAAATAGACGATCCGGAGCAGGGCGGGATATCGCACCTGATGTTGCCCGAAGACGGGTTTGATTATGACCGCATTCGTACGGCCGCCGACGAATTTGTGCTTATAAATAGCGATAACGATCCGTGGGGCTGTAATGACAAACAAGCACGGCCGGTGGCCGAAGCGCTTGACGCCAGGTTTATATTGGCTAAAGGGCTGGGCCACATGGGCTCAGACGGATTTAATCAGCCTATGCCCGAGCTGCTAGTCCTCAAAAATTTGCTGCGCGCATAACTGCTAGGGTATAGGTATATACGCCAAAGGTGGTGGGCCATTAGCCTATTCGCGGCTCCGGTGTACCGTAGCGGCGCCCATCCCTAAATTGCCTACTGATTGACTACGCGTCAACTTTATGCTAATGTTTATCTGTACTAGACCAAACAAAAATATGACCGAAACACTAGATAATCAAAACGCCGAAGTATTACCTGCGGTTGACGAATCGGCAGTAGTCCAAGCGGCGCTGCAGAACCAATTAATTGCGCGCGGTGATCACCTAATGCCGGGTGAGCACGGTGGTTTTTCTATTGAACGCTTGTCCGACGATCATCTCAGGCAACCCGTGACATACGGCTTTGCCTTTGGCTGGGGCGATGGTGCCCTGGCGGAGCAATTCGCCGAGTCCTACATGGAGGGCACAACGCCAGTAGTCAGAGTTGAGGATGCCCAGACGGAGAAGCGACTACCAGGAATCGTAGTTACATTTCCTGTATCCGAATCAAAATATCGTGAAGCGGTTTCGCAAGGCAAAGTCGCTGATGGTCTTTTTGATGCAGACGGCAAAGCTGCTGGTGTACAACCGGGTACCGAAGCGCTTGACGCTCTCGTTGGCAAGGAGTCAATGCGCCAATCGCTAAAGAAGGCATATTCAGACGTAACGGGGAAGGCATATCTTCATGAGATGGCTGAGATAGATTATTCGGCAGCAAAACTGCTGCCTAATATTTCAGAAGCATTTGACTTTATGGACACCGACGAACAGAGACAAATGCGTTTACTCAATTTTTCCGAGACATCACTGAGTGACGAGCAGCTTGGGCAGCTTACTAACGTCATTAGGTCGTATTCGGAAAAGACCGCGGGGGAAGTATTTGAGCGATTAGAGACGATTATGATAGTACCCGAAGGTAATCCTCTATTGACGCTTCAGGCTGAGGACGCGGAAGGGGGGTTCGCCTTGCCAACCATGGCTGGCTCGAGACTTACGATGATATTTATCTCGGAGCGAGCACTCAAATCCCCAGAAGACAGAGAACCGTGGTCGGATCGTGTGCAACAGTTCTGGAAGCAATACTACGAAAAGCAGCTACTGCCGGGGGAACCTAGCGAAGGTCCGGGCAGCCCATACTACAATGCATCAAGGGGTGACTTAGAGTACATTTTTGCTCACGAGATAGCGCATGCCGCATTAAAGGCTGAGGGTGACCATGAAGATATACCGGGTACGGGCCCAACATTATATAGTCGTGTTGACCAAAGGGAGTTCGGTGCAGAGCTGGCTGCGCTTGCGTATAAGGGTGGTGAGGAAGCGCTTGCCGTTTCTGAAGAGCAACGTGCGGCCATGGAGAAAAAATGGCAGCGAGCGTTTGATAGTCAGGATTATACCGCGCAACAACTCGGACCTCGATTTATTAGGTGTAAAGAAATTGACCTATCAAAAGGCCCGTTACCTCGCCGTATGAAGGATCCCAATAAACCACTGCCAGCTCAGATTACTTATGTACTGTCCCCCGATGAGCAGTAGCTATTAGGCGGCCCCTATTCCTTGCGCACGTGGAACTAACCCCTTGTTTTTTGCCAAAGCGGTAGCTGCCTTTAGGCGTCAGTGAGACTACGGATGCGCAATGTTCATGCTCGCTAAGGGGTGGGCATAAGGCTCAACTAGATTCGGCTAGCCCGTGTCCGAGCGGTCACTTTTGAAAGAAGTGCTGGGTGGCTGGCAAGTGCAGAAATTTGAGCTGAAACAGATTGACATTATGCATATATTATACTATAATATTTAGTTGGTCTCAGAGAGACTTTGTACCCAGTACATCGAGTGAAGGGCTTACGCCATGATTATCCCGGCCGGAACCAGGCTCGTCTGGAGCACCACCAACCCCAAGGAGCTCCTTGTCGAGGCGGTCACCCCGTCAGTCACCACCTACCGGAGGCTCTGCTGGTACTTCCTCCCGGAAGCTACCACGCTGGACGCCGTGCTGCCGGTGCCGACCGACATCAGCCCCAGCAAGGACATGACGGGCGCGCTCGCCGCGTACCTGGCCGCCGCCATCTACCGCGCCCGCGCCCGGCTCACGCGTCCCGAGACCCACTTCAGGACCATCGTGGTCGAGGAGCCGAAGTGGTGCGCCGGCGCGTCGGGCCTCAGGGCGTTCAGCGTCATATTGGAAGAGCTGCGTCTGAAGGGCTTCCAGCTCCAGTACTCGAACACCGAGCTGATCCTCACCGCTCTTCGCTGAGTACGACAGGCGGGATACCTGACGTCTGATCCCCACGGCGGGATCTGACGAAACATCCCCGGAGGGAGCGCAAATGCTGGTGGTCTGCCGGAGTTTTCTCACGTAATCCATACGTGACAAAACCCCAGACCGCCAGCAGCTCCCTTCGATAGTACTTCTTTATACTTTAAGCGAGGCATACAACCGGCAGGCCGTTTTTATACCTCAACAACATCGGCGTCATTGGCAGCACGCCTGACGGCATCGCAGCCATTACGGGCGCCATCTTTGGTGGCGTATTCTTCGCCTTGGGCCACAATCTCACCATTGTTGGCCTTGAGTCGCCAGCGGTACCCACCTGATTTGCTCTGATATACTTCAAACTTTGACATGCGTTTGCCCTCATCTAACAGCTGTCAGTATGCGCGCATCCGCTGCCTAAGTAAGTAGTTTGCCCTACAAAAAACCAGCTCGGTATTCTGTTGCATTTTACATAGCGGCCAGCTGAGCGCTGCTGCATAGTTATGCGAGTAAACGGAGGGTTTGATATGGTGGGAAATGCAAATGTACAGCCAACAATCGGCGTGCGTGATCTGGGAGTTGCTACTGGTTTTTATGGTGGTGTTCTGGGCCTAAAGGTGGTGCACGAAAGTCCATACGAAGTGATATACCAGAGTGGCAAGGGTAGGTTGTCTATTTATGTAACTGAGTATGCCGGGACGAACAAAGCCACCTATGCCACCTGGGAGGTCGATGACCTAGAAGATGAAATGGCGGGTTTGTACCAAAACGGTGTGGAGTTTGAGCAGTACGATGACATGGAGGGAGTAGTGCGCGAAGGCGATGTGCATATAATGGGCGAAGAAAAGGCTGCCTGGTTCAAGGATCCAGATGGCAATATCTTGTGCTTGCACCATGTAGAGCAGAACTAGAGGCTTAGGTATGGGTTGGGTGAGTAAGGCCAAATCTGGACCTGAGCGGTGTCCTATGAACTGGCTATGCTAAGCTATAGCAATGATGATCTATTACACCGATGGCAGTGCGAGTCCCAATCCAGGGCCTGGCGGCTTTGCCGTTATTCTAGAAGATAAACCCGTTGTGCTTGGTACTGAGCCGGAAGGCTCCGGCGTGAGCAGCAAACAGACTACCAATATCCGGATGGAAGGGTTTGCTATTTTTAACGCGCTCAAACACTCGCAGGGTAACCCCTGCGCTATTTATACTGATAGCGAATTTTGGATAAACGTTATTACCAAATGGGCACCGGGCTGGGAAGCTAAGGGTTGGAAGAAATCCGGCGGGCCCATTAAAAATCTCGATATTGTGCAGGCAGTGTATCCGCTCTACAAGCGCTCAGATGCCAAGCTGACCTGGGTACGCGGTCATGATGGTGATCGTGGTAACGAGCTGGCTGACGAATGGGCCAACAAAGCCCGCGAGGGCGTAAGATTATAGGCAATTTTACAGCAGCAGAGCAGGTCAAAGCACGGTAAAATAGCATAGAATCTATAAATAATTTATAAAACTAATTTTGGAAACTGAACAAATTATGGATACGGATGACACTACTAGCAGCGAAAAAACTACAGCCGAAATTGCTGAAGTCGTGACGCCAGAGGAGGTCTCTGTAATCCCCGTTCCGGAAACTCCTCCTATTGCCAAAATTCCCCAAACAGAACCCATTGCCGATATAGCGCCGAGCGACGGCTACGGCCCTGATGGCTATGTGGAGACTGATGTTTTTGCTTGGGCGAATAACCTCGTGCAGTACAAAGACGAACTCAAGGTTGAGCTGTTTTTTATCAGCAAAAACTATGTGCTTTATAAAACCAACCTGGCGGAGGGGCTTAAGAAGCAGCTGGAGCCACTCTTTGTTGATGAAATGCTGGAGTACATCCTAGAGGGCGTCGATAAGGGTCTGATCGTGCGAGGTTTTGAACAAGCCGAGGCAGAGGAACACGTGCTGCAACGCACCACCGTGGCAAAGGTGGATAAGCTGCGCGAAACGCTCGGTTGGCTCAAAACCCAGGAGCACGAAATTGTACTGTTCAAGGAAGAAGAGCACGACATAAACCACATGAAGGGTGTGCTGGCACGCGTCAGCCACGCTGAGATGAAGGAGCCATTCTATGTGGCAAAAGTGCTGCCAAAGAGCCAGGTTATGAAGGGCCGCACCGGCTGGATGCTGCGTGGCGACAAGTTTATTCCATTTGATGCTGATGCTGCATTACGCTTGCCAAGCGACCCGCAACTACTGGTACTTGAACAAGACCTGTACGTGTTTAGCCAGCCCAAGCTCAAAACACTTTTTGGGTATGATGCCAAGGAGCAGGCGGTGGCCGAAAGCAAGATTCGCGAGATCGAGGAGATGTACCGCCTGAGTTTTGCTGAAGGCCTGGGAATCCAAAACCTGGTCAAGGACAAGAAGGCGCTCGTCAAAAAGCTCCAGAAGCTCGATGTGGGGAAGGTGACCCAACAGCAGATTTTGGACCAGGCCGAAGATATGGACTTGAACCTTATGCCAGACGACAGCGGTGCAATCATCATCATGGACGATAAAGACATCACCAAGTTTATTAATTTGATGAATGAAGACTACATGGAATCACCCGTGACGGGCGAGCGCTATGAAATCATCAAAAAGCGTTTGCTGAAGCCTGACAAAGAAGAGGGTGATTCGCTGGCCGATATCCCCGCTGGCGCGTAGCCTTATTACCTTGGATTAGTCTTAGGACTGGAGTCAAGCTAGTGTATAACGGTTGAGGGCTGTCCCTGGCGTGGCTAGGCTGCTTTCTCCGGTTACTTTTGACCGCAAAAGTAACCAAAACTCCTCGGACCAATCCGTTCACTTGGTCGGCTATTGTCAAACGGCACAACCGCCGAAACAACTCGCCTTTGGAAAAGGCTCAAACAAGTTTCGTCGTCCCGGCTTTAAGCGCCGGGGTATTGTGCATTTGACCAACAGACCGAGCCAGGTTCGCTCCTAGGTCCGGGCCATCGGCTGGGAATCAGTGTGGGTCAATTGCGGTTGTTCTGAAAACTACAACCGGGAGGGGTACAGTACAGCTGCTATACTGGTGAAGATATGAGGCAAGCGCAGGCACTGACCGTTATGCTCGAGGGGAACTCGGTTTTTTTGACTGGAGCACCCGGTGCTGGCAAAACCTACGTGCTGAATGAATTTATTCGCCGCGCAACGCGGCAGGGCAAAAACGTGGCGGTCACCGCAAGTACGGGTATTGCTGCGACGCACATTGGTGGTACGACCATTCACAGCTGGTCCGGCTTGGGCATTAAGGACTTCTTAACTGATTGGGACCGCGAACGCTTGCAATCTACTGATAGGCTCATTAAGCGCTACAATGCAGCCGACGTGCTCGTCATCGATGAGGTGTCGATGTTACATGGCCAGCGGCTGAATATGGTTAACGAAGTTTCCAAGCTGTTGCGTAAAAACGATAAACCGTTCGGCGGTTTGCAAGTAATTCTGGTGGGCGACCTATTCCAGTTACCGCCAATCTCGAGAGGCGGCGGGCCGGTAGATTTTGCGCATCTGTCCGAAGCCTGGCAAGAACTCAGCCCCAAAATCTGCTATCTTACCGAGCAACACCGCCAAGACAGCGGTGACGGCTTACTGGACCTCTTGAACGCCATGCGCCGTGGCGATGTAAACGAGCTGCACGAAGCTGCGCTACAGGAACGGTTGAAGAAGCAACATCCGGGCGACCAGATAGTCACCCGTCTGTACAGCCATAATTTGGACGTGGATAGCATTAACCAGCGCCATCTCAAGGAAATCGATCGAGATGCCAAGGTGTACAAAATGCAGACTAGTGGCCAGGCCGCCAAAATTGAAACGCTCGTAAAAAGTGTGCTGGCGCCCGAAACGTTGGAATTGAAAACTGGTGCCGAAGTAATGTTTGTGGCTAATAATTTTGCAAGCGGTTTTGTGAATGGTACACGGGGCAGGGTAATTGACTTCGTCGATGATCTGCCGCTTGTGGCGCTCCCAAACGGCCGAGAAATAAAGGTTGAGCGTCACAGCTGGAAGCTCGAAGAAGATGGTAAGACGCGGGCTGAAGTTGCCCAGCTACCGCTGCGCTTGGCATGGGCCATTACCATTCACAAGAGCCAGGGCATGAGCCTAGATGCCGCCGAGATTGACCTGGGCCGCAGCTTTACGCCGGGCATGGGCTACGTAGCCCTAAGCCGGGTGCGTAGCATGGATGGGGTGTATTTGGCTGGCATAAACCAGATGGCGCTTAGCATGCACCCACTTATTTTTGCATTTGACCACGAGTTGCGTGAAGCGTCCGAATCGCTCGCCAACATAACGGCTGATTACGAATTAACGGCACTCGAGCCGGATTTTGTCGAAGATCTGTTTGAAGCTCTGCCATACGACGAAGCACTTTTCTTGCGCCTAAAACAGTGGCGCGCCGACCGTGCCCGCGAGGACAAAGTCTCGGCGTTTATTGTTGCCCACAACACCTTGCTCGAAGAACTGGCACGCCGTAAACCCCAAACCACCCAAGCGTTATTAGGTATAAAGGGCTTCGGGCAAAACAAACTCGACAACTACGGCCCCGAGCTTCTAGATATCCTCACGGCGCAATAGGGCGTAATGCTGAGGAGCTTTTAATGCACGTCCACCGACTTTCCTTACAGTTCGCTGCCCTCAAAAACCGGTATGACCGGAAGGCTTGAGCCTCAGATTAACTGGACGCTTAGCCTTTAGGCCGACCAAAGGGAGTTCGGCCAGTTAGTCATGGATCAAACCTGGAGGTCTCAGTGTTTTTGAACCTAGGCAGTGAGAGTTTTGGTGACTTTTGCGGCAAAAGTCATGGAGGGAGAAAAACGGCGAACGATACTTCTTGACGAGGTGGTGTTTGACGAGGACCTCAAGAACGGGAGTATAACTTTTACAAAGTGCTTCAAGCTATGTTTTTGGTTTTAGAAATGTCATCTATGACTCTACTGATAAACCAAAACGAAGAAGCAAAAATAATTATCTCTCTTAAAACAAAGTTTCTGAAAAAGGGAATATGGTGAATAAGTGGCAGAATACTAATAATCGTCGTCGCAGTAAAAATAAAGATGAGACCATAGTCTTGTCGGGTAGGTGAACCATTTTTTACATGCCACGTCATCGCCGTACAAATATCCAGAATAAGCATGATGACAAAACACCAATGCAGGTCATACGTAAGTCGATTAATCGGATACGATGTGACCGCAATACAAACTAAGCAGAGGGTAGCGACAAGGATTACTGCGCTCAAAAATTTACTAGCCACGCGTAAAGATCGTGAGATGAGCCCGAGGAATACTGCCGTAATTGCAAAGCCCACAAAAAACGGGATTTGCGTGGCTCCTATCGTGCCAAATTGACTAATACCGTATTGATAGTCATGGAGAATACTGGAATGAATGACAAGACACAAACTAACCATTGCAAAAAAGCTAATGGCGGCACCATGAAGATAGCGTTTGATGACATCACTCATTACACCAATCATACACAAGTGCCACAAATACTAGCTAATTTTTATTAAGTGAGGGGTAATAAGGCAAGACAATATTCAGGAAAATAAAATCGCCAACCAACATTGTTGATGAGTTGTACATTATCCGGCAGGGATTTAGGGATGATAACTCGTCGGAAACTCCGTTTCCGACTGCGTCTCCTATAGTCTAAAGACAAACCCTAAAGGGTTTTTCTACGCTTACGCCGAGCTTTGCTCGGCTTGCTACTTTTCCGACACTCAGACCGGGAGTCAATTGGCTCAGAACTACGGCCATATGCCAAAACACAAGCTATTTGACGAAAGATTAAATATATATTAAAACATTGACAATAGCGCCAATCCTGTGCAAAACTTGCAGCAAATCTTAAGTTCCAAGGAGTTATACCGCTATGGCCCGAACCAAAAAACTTTGGAAATTATTGCCGCTTGCTCGTGCAATTGCCGTGTTGAGCGCAGTCGGTATCGCTACCACTCTGGTCACATTTGCCGCCATACAGAGTACCGGTAACGCACTTACGGGCAACACCATCCAAACGGCTACGGCCAGTCTACAGATAAGCACGAATAACAGTTTCTTTGCTAGCTCAGTACCCGGCTTCAATTTTACCGGTTTGGTACCAGGCGGTTCAGCGCAGCCGGTCGCAAATAACTATGTGGTCTACCTCAAAAACACCGGCAGTGCCAGCCTCAATTTGTGGTTAACCGTGCCAACGCCGCCAACGGTGACGGGTACCGCAGACCTCAGTAAGGTGTCGGTGCAGCTAACGCCTCAGTCTAATCCGGGTTTTCCGGCTACCACTCAGAGCTTTGCACTCTCCGATTTAATAGCGGGCAAGGAAAGTATCAATAACAGTCTGCTAGCTATAGGGGCAGTAGAATCGTATCACGTGCAGGTTGGTATGAGCACCGATGCCGTTTCCGGCAACGGCGCGACCATTAGCGGGCTTGACCTGTCGTTTAGCGGCTCACCGCAGTAGCAATGCGTATACGGCGAGCAATAGGGGTATGGTTGCAGCTGATGGGTGGCGTGCTTGCTGGCGGCGCACTGTGCTGGCTGGTGATACAGTACGCGTTTCATCTAAAATTACTAAATGTGCAGACAGGTAGTATGTACTCAGCTTTCCGACCCGGTGATGCCCTGGTGTTGCAACGGGAGCGCGCGAGCGAACTGCGGCCAGGCATGGTTGTGGCATACCGTAGCATTCGCAATCCCAGCGAAATGATAACCCATCGCCTCATCCGCATTACGCCGGGCACATTCCAAACAAAAGGCGATGCGCTCGCTGTGCCTGATCCCCAAGCGCAGACTTCGTTATTAGTCGGCCGGGTGACTGCCGTACTACCAGGCACGGGCAGGGTATTGGGTTGGCTAGCCACGTGGCCCGGACTTGTCGCGTGCATGTATATTCCAGCCGCTTTTATCGTTAGAGCAGAACTCGTACGGCTTGAGTGGTCGTACCGAAAAGTACAAAGATACCAACTGTATAAAGCACAAATGGTATGATGAGTAGGACATGAATAGCCAGCACCGCCCGAATTCCACGCATAACGCTGCAAAATTACCAAAGGGGCATAAGCTTCCACAGCCCAAAGGCAACTATGCCTTTATTGATAGCCAAAACCTGAACCTTGGCGTTCAGAAATTGGGCTGGAAGATGGACTGGCGCAAGTTCCGGCTGTGGCTCCAAGAGAAATACGGTGTTACGCATGCCTTTATGTTCATAGGCTATATGGCAGAGAACGAGGCGCTCTATGAGCTGATGTATGAGCATGGCTACCTGATTGTGCTTAAGCCCACATTAGAAATCAAAGCTGATGCCACGGCAGCAACTGGCGATTCCGAACACAAAGACGACCAAAAGCCAGTAGTAAAAGGCAACATCGATGCCGATCTTGTGCTGTATTCCATGAAAGAATATCACAACTACGAAAAGGCAGTGCTCGTGAGTGGCGATGGTGACTTTTTTGGACTGCTTGAATATTTAGTTGGCCAGAAAAAGCTCCTCAAACTCCTGACGCCCAATCAACGATACTCAACCCTCCTCAAGGAATTCGAGCCATATATCGAATGTCTCGATCGGCACCGGAAAGAGCTAGCTTATCGTGACCACCGCACGGCCCGCAAACCCAAGCCGGCAAAGTAAGCCGTTGTAAGTCCGTACAGAATCTCACACATGCACCGTGCTCCGCTGGGTTATACTGAGTGCAGTAAGAGGAGCGTACGCCCATGAAAATCACCAAATTTGTCCATTCGTGTCTGTTGGTTGAAACGCCGGAGCGTACGGCGCTCTTCGATCCAGGTGTTTATAATACGCTCGATGTTGATGAACTCAAGCGGCTCGATGACATTTTTATCACCCATATCCATCCTGATCACATGGATGAGGGAACGGTGTCGCTACTAGCTGTGAGGTTCCCGGACGTGCGTATAACAGCTACGCCCGAAATAGTTGAGCGACTTAAGGAGATTGGCATAAAGGCTAGCGTGCAGGCACCTGAAGGCTCAAGCCTATTTACTAGTCCGCATGAGCACGTACGCCCCTATTTTCCATCTGATCCGCCACAAGAGATCGGCGTCCACTATTTAGATGTGCTCAGCCATCCTGGCGACAGCCACAGTTTTAAAGAAACCAAAGCCATTTTGGCGTTGCCGGTGCAGGCGCCGTGGGGGTCGGTGGTTGGCGCAGTGCGTCTAGGGCTGGAGCTTAAGCCGCAATACATTATCCCAATCCACGACTGGCATTGGCATGATGAAGCTCGTACGGCAGCGTACGCACAACTTGAACAAGATTTTGCCGCACATGATATCCACTTTATAAAAGCTGTCAACGGAGAGCCATTCGAGCTTAACGTGTAGGGAGGGGTGCCTATGAACACAACGGTACGGATAGGTAACTACACGGTTAACCGGCTGGGGTTTGGTGCCATGCGGATAACCGGCGAAGGCATATGGGGACCACCACCCAATCACGAAGCGGCTATTGCAGTGCTGAAACGCGCCGTTGAGCTTGGCATCAATTTTATAGATACCGCTGATGCCTATGGTCCAGAAGTTTCAGAAAATCTTATACGCGAAGCATTGTATCCGTACGAAAAAATGATTATCGCCACCAAAGGTGGCCTGCGCCGGCCAGGGCCAGGCTATTGGGCACCTGATTGTACACCGGAGCATTTACGTGAAGCCTGCGAAGCCAGTCTACGGCGTTTAGGTGTGGAACGTATTACACTCTATCAGCTGCATACTGTCGATGCGGCTGTGCCGTTTGAAGATTCACTTGGCACCCTGATGCAGTTGCGCGAAGAAGGCAAGATTGAACATATCGGCCTAAGCAATGTCGAGGTCAGTCATCTGGAAAAGGCTATGGCTACCACTAAGATCGCTACGGTCCAGAACAGCTATAGCGTGCTAAATCGAAAACATGAAGCCGTGCTTAAACTATGCGAACAAAACGGCATTGCGTTTATACCCTATTTCCCAATTGGCGGTAATGCGGGCGGGTTGCACGAGCAGACCCTTGAGGCTATTGCCGAAAAGCATCATGCAACAGTTCGTCAGATCGGCCTGGCTTGGCTGCTCCAACATTCACCGGTCATTGTACCGATACCCGGCACAGGCAGTCTAGCGCATTTGGAAGAAAACGTGCGTGCTATGGAGATTGCGCTAGATGCCGAAGATGTTCACCGGCTGGACATGATTATTTAGGGTGCCGGCCTCGCTACAATTTCATTGCTGACTAAAATTTGGCCGCTCCTTCAATCGACGGATCCGAGATCGGGGAAGAAGGTAATATAGCTCGTCATAATATTGACAAAACGCTTAAGTTTTGCTACAGTTTATTTACTATCTCAAAAATAAATAGTAAAACTATGAAAAAAGCTAACAATCTGCATCGTCATCGGCATCCTATCCACTGGCATGGCAGTATGTTTGTAGCTGTGGCAGCCATACTGCTCACTAGTTTTAAGAGCAGCGGTGAAATGCTGCGGGCTCTGCATGCAGTGCCGGTTCATGCGGATGTATTAGATTCAGTATATCTTCGCGATGCTGAAACCGGCCACGCACCAATTATATTGAGCAGCGGCATGCGACACGCCACGCTGAGTGGCAAGTAACATGCTGCATGTGGAGTAGGTGGCCTTATAGGTTAGCGTGTAGGTATGCTCGGCTGAGCACCACATGTAGCGCAGACTGTGGATAAAGATGTATAACTGTGGAAAAGTGGCGAGCAAGACGCCACTTTTTATATGTAAAATGCTTGCATGTGGGTAAGTGTGGGTAGTACACTCTTGTTAGTGGGTAATCGTGGGTAGCATAAAAGAAACCAACCGCTGCCCGCTACAACGCAAAAATAAAAAACTCACTAGTAACTTAAACTAAACCAACCAAACAATGGCACAGGTGGACTATTTTCAAAGGAAACTCGATGACAAGCGGCGGCTCACGATGCCGACCGAACTTCGAAGCGAGTTCGCCAGTGGAGTAGTTATAACCCGTGGGTTTCAAAAATACCTGCATGTGTATCCAAAGCACGTCTGGGACGATGAAGTCGAAGCGCGTCTGAAGGGTGACATCCTGGATGAGCGGATCGCTGATTTAAACGTTCAGTTCCGTATGGGCAAGACAGAAGTCGAGCTGGATGCGAAGCAGGGAAGAATTACATTGGAACAGCATTTGTTAGATTACGCCGGCATCGATAAAAGTGTGTCATGCGTACGGGTTGGTAAGTATTGGCGGCTTATGAGCGATTAGCTCTAACTCCGCAAGAAGCACTTTAACAATCAGGCAAACAACCGAAATAGCAACAAAGTTGCTCTGAACCGTCATCTGACCGGAAAGAGCAGCCCGACAAAAAGTCACGTCTTTTTGTCGGCGCGTTGAGAAAACCACGAAGTGGTTGTCTCAAGGATGAGTTTACCTATTCGGCAGTCAACAAGCGGACTAGAGAGGGCACCGCTTTTAAAAACCCTCGTTCTTTCCCTAAAACACCTCCCAAAACTCCACCTCACACATAAGTCTCTCAATTCGTCAGGAGAAGCCGGAAGTATCACTGGCCTAGCACGCAAATGCAGGCCTCGTTTAACTCTTAAACATCTTTACTTTCAATAGGCGTTTTCTGACTTTCGCAAAAACAAAAACTTCCAAAAAAACAAATAGTTGGCTGCTGATTAGGTGACCTTGTCATTGGATCGCCTTTCGATTGCACATTTTGGGCGTCAGCTCTGCGACTCCGGTGCTCACCGTACGTTAAGTACGGTTCCGCTCCGGTGCTCGGCTGCCATCCCAAACTGCACTAATCGAGAAGGCAATCCGGGAACACAAACACCAAAACAAATACAAAAATAACAATAGTGCAAATATACCAAGAAAAGAACGAGCACATTCCGGTGCTGTTGCAGCCGGTCCTCGATTACCTTGATCCGAAAGAGGGAGAGTCATATCTCGATCTGACGGCAGGGTATGGTGGCCACGCCACAGCTGTGCTGGAACGGACGAAAAACCCTACAGAAGCGGTCCTTGTAGACCGGGACGCGAATGCCATTGCGGCACTTGCAGAGCTCGGAGCGCAAGGGGCTACACTTGTACATAGGGATTTTCTATCTGCAACCCAAACGCTTGTTGCCGAGGGAAAGCGGTTTGATCTTATTCTGGCTGACTTGGGTATTTCGTCACCGCACATTGATAATGCTGCAAGAGGTTTTGCGTTTAGCACGGTAGGTCCGCTTGATATGCGGATGGACCAGACCCAAACGCTCACTGCCGCTACCATGGTAAATACCTATAGTGCTGATGATCTGCAACGGATCATCAAGACGTATGGGGAAGAGCCACGGGCACGCACGATAGCAAACGCTATTGTGGCGGCGCGGCCGCTTGAGACTACTCAAGAGCTTGCAGAAGTCGTTCGTTCGGTTATGCCGAAGGGCAGCAAAACGCACCCGGCAACCCGCACCTTCCAGGCACTCCGTATAGCCGTTAATAACGAGCTGGAGCTCCTAAAAGATGCGTTGCCATTGTGGGCCGAGCTACTAAAGCCAGGGGGCCGCCTGGGCGTCATCAGTTTCCATAGTCTGGAAGATCGCATGGTAAAACAAGCGTTTTCTGAACTGGCAGGGGACCGCTATGATGCGCTACTATTGCCGCTTACTAAACACCCCATAGCAGCCGACGACCAAGAATTAGTTTTTAACCCGCGTGCCCGGAGTGCAAAACTCCGTGCCGTAGTGAAAAAATAAACAAAGAAAGGGACGAGCACATGCCAATCCGCATCAAAAGCAACTCCCGCACCTACCACATCACGGTTCGCCGCGAAGGCATGTAGGTTGCAGCTAGGTAGATTCCGGTTTAACCGGAATCTACCGGCCAAAGAAAGACCAAAACAAAAACGCTTATGACATATTCAAATACTTTAGCTATGGGTCGCCAGCCAGCGGTTTCGCGTGGCCAAAACTCGGTTAGTTTCCGGGTGACCGATAAACGGCTTGGCCCAGTCAGCAACACGATTGTGCTGATTGTGCTCGCGTGTTTACTCGGGCTTTTATACTTAACACAGGTGACCAAAACCAATGCTTACGGCTATCAAATTAATGGCTTGCAGAAGCAGCAGTCCAAGCTCCAGCAGCAGCACGAAGACCTAACGGTCGCATCTGCTCGTTTGCAGTCCATGGACCGGGTGGCAAGCAGTGCCGAGGCGCAGGCAATGGCTCAGGCTACGCCCAGCGACAGCGTACAGTAAAAATAATACTATTCTGTGATTACCGTTTCTGCTGCCATTCAAACCAGATAAGCATTACCTCTATATTGACTTAAGCACAACCATGTGCTAGTATATAGTTACTCTTATAAAAATAAACAAAGGTAATCATATGAGTGAAGCATTTCCTGGACCGCAACAAGGCATGAATTCTTTAATGGATGGCCAAGATCATGGGGCATTTGTAGCGCCACTGCCACCAGTTGAGCAGGGTGCGGAGCCTAGTCAATTTGTTCCGCCTCAACGTCCGCTTGAAGCCGCCCATGGTCAAGAAGTGAGGTATGGTACCGTGACCAGCAGTGAGCGTCGTACTCTTACTCCTGCACAGGTCGCTGGCATCAATAGCGCACGGGAACAAGGCAAGCACTTGTCGTAGCTCATTGCTACTAGTAGTGAGTTCCCCGATGGAACCCAGGAGTTGACCCTGGGTTCCTTTTTTATTGAGGAAGTATGCTAGCAGTGCTGTCAACTGAAGACGAGCACTTGAATCTCATTATGCTTAACTAGGGTATAATAAGCGGTAATGAATCAGCAACCGGACGTGCCGGCCGTAAATTCTGTGCAGCGGGTGCGTATATGGTATGCGCTTCTGCTGGTGGTTTTTGGTGTGTTTGCAGTGCGAGTGTTTTATCTGCAAGTTATCCGCTACGATTATTATAAAAGGGCGGCGCTGAGTGATCAGCTTAAGCAATATATGGTGCCTGCAGAGCGGGGGGTTATAACGGCGCATTTTGGTGAAGGTACGGTGCCGATTGTTCTGAATCAAAAACTGTTTACGCTCTATGCGGATCCAACTATTGTGAAACATGCTGACACTGCAGCGGCAAAGCTCCAACCTGTCATCGGCGGAAACGTTGATGACATAACCGAGCTGCTCAAGACAAAGGGCACGCGCTACGTGGTGCTTAAGAAGCGGCTTACGCCTGCGCAGAGTGCTAAAGTACTGGCGCTTAAACTGCCGGGTGTGGGCACGTTGGAGCAAGATTATCGTTCGTATCCGCAGGGTACGATGGCGTCGCAGCTGCTTGGCTTTGTAAACAATGACGGCCAAGGTGAATACGGGATTGAGCAGGCACTCAACGCCCAGTTGGCTGGTCGCCCCGGACAACTAAAGGCGGTGACTGACATCAACGGGGTGCCGCTGGCCGCAAATGCGGGCAACCTATCCATTGCACCAGTTGCAGGCGATAATGTGCAGCTGAGCGTTGATGTGGGCATGCAGGCGGGGTTGGAAAAGATTGTGAAGGCTGCGCAGGATCGCAATAAATCGAAAGATGTGAGTGCGATCATTATGGATGTGCATACGGGTGCGGTGAAAGCTATGGCGAATTATCCTACCTTTGACCCGGCAAGCTATCAGAACGTTGATGATCCAGCTTTGTTCCAGAATGATGCGGTGACGACGCCGATTGAGCCGGGTTCAATCACGAAGCTTTTTACAACGGCGACTAGTTTGCAAAAGGGTGTTATTACGCCGCTGACGACGTTCTATGACCCGGGTACCTGGAAGATTGATGGTGCTAACGTGAGTGATGTGGAGGAAGACCACAGTACGGGGCAACAGAGTATTCTCTCGACATTAGACAAGTCGCTGAATACGGGCGCGACCTGGATGCTGATGCAGCTGGGCGGCGGACAGGTGAATGCGCAGGGCCGGAACATACTGTACGATTACTTTACGAATCATTTCCGGCTTGGCAAAGCAACGGGGATAGAGCAGGGTTACGAGCCAAATGGCTACGTGCCAAAGCCCGCCGACAACGGCGCGGGGATTAATCTTACCTATGCCAACATGTCGTTCGGGCAGGCTTACTCGGCAACGGCGTTGCAAATGGTGAGCGGGCTCGCGAGCATGCTTAATGGGGGGACGTACTATCAGCCGCATTTGATTGATCAAGTGACGCACGCTGATGGCAGCGTGGCGGTGGTGCAGCCAAAGGTGCTCGAGAATGCGGTGGTTTCAAAACAGGTGAGCGACGAGATGATTTCACTCCTTGAACAGAACAACACGAACCACATACACGAAGGTTTCACCTACCTTGATTTTGGACCGCACTACAGTATAGGCGGTAAAACGGGGACGGCGGAAATTGCTGATCCGGTGAGTGGCGGCTATGATCCACACAAGGTGAACGGTACCTACATGGGGTTTGTGGGCGGTGACACGCCGCAGTATGCGATTGTGGTATATAACTTAGAGCCTACGAAATATAGTGGGTTTGCGGGAGCGGGCACTAGCCAGCCGGTGTTTGGTGATATCGCCCACATGCTCGTTAATGACTTCGGAGTGACGCCCAAGCGTCAGTAGCGTATACTAAACCATAAGGATAAACACCTGCCTATGTATTATGTAATGTCTCTTATGCCCGCTTGGCAGATGCCGTTTGTGATTGGTTTGGCCTCATGAATGTGACGGCCCGGATGCAAAATTCGCGGCGTAATGAAGAAACGCAGATTCGCCGGCACCGGCCGGATTATTGGCTGGTGGTGATCGCACTGTTTTTGGTGGCGATTGGTTTGACGGTTGTGTATGCCATCAGTCCAGCACTGAGTGCTACAACGGGTGGCTCGGGAGTACACTTTGTATCTCGCCAATTGGTAGCGATTGGTCTGAGCATAGCGGTATTTTTAGTAACGGCCCGTGTGCCGATTGAAACCTGGCGACAGTGGCAAAAACCGCTATTGATACTGGCGGCGCTAGGAACGATGGTGGCGTTAGTGATGCCGGCACCACCACAATATCCGCAGCATCGTTGGATACAGCTAGGCGGTTTTTCGCTGCAATCGGTAGAAATTTTAAAGTTTGCACTAATTATTTATCTAGCGGGTTTTTTGGCAAAGCAGGCTGCAGCCGGTAAGCTAGCCAATAGTCAGGAAACGCTGCGGCCACTGGGTATTTTGCTGCTGGTGATTACCTTTGTGGTGGCGGGGCCAGCTGCACTGCATGGACAGAGCGATCTGGGATCATTTGGCGTGATTTTAGCCATGGCCGGTGCCACAGCAGTTATGGTAGGATTACCGATGCGACGGATTTTATCGGCGGCGCTAGTGCTAAGCCTGCTGATTGTATTCGTGGTTGCGATTAGCCCATATCGGCGAGAACGCGTAACCAGCTTCCTGCACCCTAATTGTGCCTCTAGCGGCGGTTATCAGGCTTGTCAGGCGCTGATTGCAGTGGGCTCGGGTGGTATTAGTGGTCTGGGGCTGGGGAGCAGTGTGCAGGCCTATGGTTATCTGCCAGAGGCACAGAATGACTCGATTTTTGCGATTTACGCCGAGAAGTTTGGCTTTATTGGCGTGATGATACTGCTTAGTTTGTTCGTGGCATTGTTTGCGCGATTGCGACTAATTATTGAGCGAACACCGGATATGTTTAGCCGGTTAATTGTGGTGTCGGTACTGGCGTGGCTGAGCACCCAGATGATTATCAACGTGGGCGCTATGGTGGGATTGCTGCCGCTAAAGGGTATTACATTGCCGCTGGTGAGCTACGGCGGCACTAGCGTGCTGTTTGTGGGTGCGGCTTTAGGCTTGGTTTTTCAGATTTCGCATTATACTAGTTTCAGTAGCCGCAACGTTCAAAAACGCGGGCAAGGAAAAACATATGAAGATAGTAGTGACGGGCGGCGGATCCGGCGGGCATATCACCCCGATCTTAGCGATCGCAGATGAGCTGAAACGGCGTGATCCGGATACTCAGATTATATACATCGGCCAAAAGGGCGATACATTGGCCGATCTACCAGCACGGAGCCCTGATATTGATGCTGTGTACAGTGTTTCGGCCGGTAAACTGCGGCGCTATGCCGATGAAGGCTGGCGGCAGTTACTAAATGTACGCGTGCAGCTCCTCAATATCCGCGATGTATTTCGTACCTTGGCCGGCTTGTGGCAGAGCTACTGGTTGCTGCGCACATTGCAGCCAGACGTTATCTTCAGCCGCGGTGGCTTTGTAAGTGTACCGGTGACGCTTGGTGGCCACTTAAGCGGCGTTCCCTATGTGACGCATGATTCGGATAGCGTGCCGAGTCTTGCTAATCGCTTAATTGCTCGTTGGGCACATACCCATGCGGTAGCACTGCCGATAGAGATGTATCCATACCCGGCCGCCAAAACGGTGCAAGTGGGGGTGCCAGTTAGTAGTAAGTATCAGCCGGTAACGCCTGCACTGCGTGAACGGTACCGCAAGGCACTCGGGCTCAAGTATAAGCAGATTGTCTTTCTAACAGGTGGTGGTAATGGTGCGCGTGCTCTGAACGAGGGCATGGTAGCAAATGTGCGCTATTTGCTGGGGACTTTTCCGGAGCTGGCAATTGTGCACGTAGCTGGCAGGGCTCACGAAACTGGGGTATCGGCGGCATATGACGCGTTGCAGCTTGGCGCGGCCCGTGACCGCGTACAGGTTCATGGCTTTGTGCACGATCTATATCAATATAGTGGTGCTGCTGATGTTGTTGTTTCGCGCAGCGGTGCTACGACACTGGCTGAATTTGCCGCCCAAGGTCTGGCTTGTATCGTGGTACCGGCCGCACAACTGGGTTGGGATGTTAAAAATGCTCAAGCGCTAGCTGATCGTGGTGCAGTCATCAAACTTTCGGGCGACCAAGTGGAACAACCTGAACGACTGGGGCGCACTATAGGTGACTTACTGAGTGATGAGCTGCGGCGAGAGAAAATCGCCCATACTTTCGCTAGTTACGCTCGTCCGCATGCCGCGGCTGATCTGGCGGATATGCTTTGTAAAATCGGTGGAGAGAAGCGTGTTCGGCCGAAAAAATAAAAATCCACCAGAGCAGGGGAGGACCACTGGCCGGCAGATGCAGCGGGGCGGGGCGGTTAATCCGGCCTTTTCGTACTACACGAACCGAGCTGTTACGGATGCCCCCCGGGAACGTACTCAACAGCGGCAGCAGGTGGCTGAAACAGAGCAGGGTGGTACTCGGCGGCGTACGCTAGCAAGTGCACTGCCATTCTGGCTGCTGGTGGGATTAGCAATCATTTGCGTACTGAAGGTGTTGTGGCTAAGTACGAATCCAAAGATAAATGTGGTGGGTAAAACGTCGGTGTCGGCTACCTATCTGCGATCAACCGCTGTGTATGCGGCTGCCACGCATCACTTGCTTGCAAGTAGCATTACGAGCCACTCAAAAGTTACTGCCGACCTTGATGGGACGGCTCGAAGCTTGAAGGCACAATTTCCTGAGCTGGAGAATGTAATGGTGAGTATTCCGCTCGTTAGCAATCGTCCAGTGGTGTATATAGAGATTGCGCAACCGAGCTTAATTGTTCAGACTACGCATGGCAACTACGCGCTAAATAAAGCCGGCGTAGCATTGGCAAGAGTGCAATCAGTGCCGGCGCACGTTCCCGTACTGGTCGACCAATCAGGCGGCGCACCGCAGCCGGGTAGGCAGTATTTGCCAAGTAGTACAGTGGCATTTATGCAGACGGTCGCTTACCAGTTTACTGCTGCCCAGAAAGCCATCAACACATTTATTCTGCCTTCCAACAGTCCTTACGAGCTCGACATGCGGCTTGCTAACTCCGCGTATGTTATACGCTACAATCTCGAGGAAGATGCCACGACTGAGAGTGGGGCAGCATTGGCTACTATAGAGCACCTCGGTGGTGCTGCGCCCACGAGTTATCTGGATGTGCGTGTACCGGGTAGGGCCTACTATAAATAGCCAAAGCGGCTCGTGGTGTCAAAGAGGTTAAAAAGCTATGCTACCGCCCCGCACCCCTGCATCTGTTCGTAAAATGTTCATGTAGTGATACAAGGACTGGCATCTAGAAAATATATTATAAACATATAAAAGGGCAGGTATGTCAAATTTTAGGACAGGAGAGAAGGCAGGGAGGGAAAGTATATAAAATATCAAAACCGTGAAAAAGCAAATATTTTCACGACATTGCTGTGGATAAGTCAAATATTCCAATAGCGTTCTGCGGAAAAGTCAAACACTAGGCCCACAGGTAGTATGTGTGGCATGCGGGATATCTTACAGTAATTGATGGCTAGCACACATATGGCGTTGGGCATCGGTATAATCCGTGTGGTTTTTAACCAAAACTGCAAAGACATGCATATTGTGAGTTAAGTCCAGAAAACTCCCCTGCGGAAGACGTATGTGTATGTAGCTTGTGTATCTACATGCACGTCGCAAAATATACATTGTGCGACATCTCGTGCATATCCTTTTCACTCTGCATTATCGCCGTGATTTTGGTGATTCGCCCCACCTTGACCCCAAGGTTTCTTTTTATATGTTCCCCTTCACTCGCATTCCCTAGTGTCAAACCGGCCTTACTTGCCACAAGCCTGGCTACTATCATTCCCATACGTGTTTGGTGTCAATGTTCGTAAAACGTTTATGCCCAAAATGCGAACACGTATTATGTTCGTAAAGTGTTCGTATTTGCCTGGCACCTGCGACTTACCTGGTGAAAAGGCTGTAGAGCCTAAAACCTTGAGTTAATTATTCTTTAATAAGGCTTTAGTATAGTGTGTGTATGAATAACAAAGGCTCAAGCTCAGTAGTACTCCTGTTTGTTTTCCTGGCATTCTTAGCGGCCGCAGGCATGGCGTATCACTACAAAATGCAAAGAGATGACTACTACAACCAGCTAAACGGATTAACGGGCGCTAAAATTCACACTAATCTTTAGAGTTTGGCCTCCTGCCTACAAAATCTATGTGTTCGTGAGCGATGGGGCATCCAAACTATCATTCTCAATGTAGAGCCTAAATATGATCAAAGGCATTCAGTGATGCGCCATCTGATGCTAACCGTGGCTCAATATCTATAAGAACACGGCGGGACCCAACAGTGACACATTGTCCTGCGGAAAGGTCGTACATATAGTAACCGGCATCGTGTTGGCTATTCTTAAAGTTACTAGTGAGTGCATTGACGGCAATAGCATCTTCTGGCGAAAGCGGGTCAGCGCCGGACAGGTTCTCAACGGAAGCGATAAGCCGGTAGCCATTCGGTACAAGCGCATGCTCGCGATAAAATGGCGAATGTGGGCTGACTGATGCGAGGCCCCATTTATGAGGGGCTACTTCGGCGCCTATAGCTTTGGCGGCATTATCTAGGGCGCCCTCTACCATGGCAATGAATGCTATGAGACTTATGCCCCTGGTAACTTCAGGGTTGAGACGTAGCGTATCAACCTCGGTGCGCCGTAAAAGTGGTTTACCATTCAGCGGTGCTTGTGCCATGTCTGCTTTGAGCCATGCGACGTCATCTTCTTCATACACAGGAAGACCGGTGCCTTCATGTATTCCGAGATAACCCATTGCTTTTTCTGTCCCTGAACGCGCTCTGTCTATTCGGCGAGTTCGTAGGTGGCTTTGGCCACGCGCTTGAACTGCGATTTGCTCTGCAGGTTCAGCAGAATAGTGGTTTCTTTGACAAAACGGCTCTTGAGCACGCGCTTGACGATTTCATCGCGGTGGAGTGGCTCCCCTGCTTCGCGTAGGACTTCGCTAATGATGTCTGCAACGGTGCCCTTCTTGTAGCCCCATTCGCGCAGGGCATAAATGCCGCGGCCGATGAGCACGAAGCGCTTGTCTTTGATAAGCTCGTTGTGGATAGCCTGGGTGGTGACGTCCTTACGCTTGAAGTCGCTGCTCTTGATAGCTTCAGCAATTTCGTTGAAGTGCATGTGCTTGCCGTTTTCGGCCAGAATAACGTAGATCTTGTCGCGGATATTCTTGGGGTTGACGGTAGGCCACTTTACGAGACCCCAGCGGCCATTGAGTGTAGCAAGCTGCTTGCTAGTGCTGGCAAGTGCCATGGTGTAGGTGTCGTTTGGCATGCCTGCGGCCTTAGTAATTTCGCGAGTCTCGAGAGGCTTACCAGCCTTGCCGATGGCGTCTACGAGCTTGGCGACCTCAGTCTTAATAGCTGCTGCGTCGTGAACTTTGGTGTTGCCTGCGCTCTGGTAGAAGTTATCGTCTTCGGGAATAGCGCTGATGTTTGGAGTGAGCTCGGTGAGGAATGCTAGGCGAGATTGGTCGGTGCGAGTGTTCTCTGCAGTAAGCTCGGCGCCAAGCGTCGAAATTCGTGCAGCCTGCCCCGCCGCCTCAATAGCTGCAAGCAATGTGACTTCAGATTCGGTAATGTGAGGCAGTTCGCGGCTAGTTGCTCGCAAACGGGTCATCACGGACTTTTCGAGCTGGCGGACGCGCTCGCGGGTGATGCCAAGCAGCTCGCCGATCTGTTCCAGGGTTTCTTTGCGATCAAAAAGGCCGTAACGGCGCGCGATAATTTCACGCTCACGCTCACGCTCAATACTGGCCAGGATGTCCTGGACAATCGCTTCTGTATTCATTACCGGCTTCTCTGTAGTCATTGGTGCCCTCTACTATAAACTATTAGTTACAAAAGTCAATACCCTCGCCCACCAAGTGTTAGTCATATAGTAGCATAAAATAAGCGCTTATGCCTAGTTTGTGTTGTAAAAACTCACTATGCCACAAGTTTGAATGCGAACAAAAAGTGAATAAACTACCCTCCCCCTACTCTATAAAAGGCAGTCGCTATTTGCTGATGCGGCGGCGGAAGCGGCCCTTTTTGGCGGCTGGAGCAGCATCGAGCATAATCTTTGCTTGTTCATGGGTAATGCTCTTGGGGTCGGTATCTTTAGGAATTTTGGCATTTTTGGTGCCATTGGTAATGTAGGGGCCGTAACGACCATTGAGTACTTTAACGCCGTCACCGAAGTCGGCAATGTTCTTCTCTGCCTCGCTCTTAAGCTTGGCGGCGTAGAGCTCGCGAGCTGTTTCGAGGGTGATAGTGTGCGGATCTTCGGGCTTGATGCTTACGAAGAGCTTATCAATCTGTATGTAGGGGCCAAAGCGGCCAATATTGGCCTTGATGGGCTTGCCGTCCTCGGTTTCGCCTACCAGACGAGGCAACTTGAACATCTCAAGCGCCTCCTCGAGCGTAACGGTCTCTATCTTACGGCCAGTGGGTAGTGGTGCGAACGTCGGCTTGGGGTCATCGCTCTGCTCACCGCGCTGTAGCATGGGGCCAAAGCGGCCAAAGCGTGCATAAATAGGCTCATTAGTCTTGGGGTCGTTGCCCAGTTTACGGGCTTGGGTGGCTTCGGCGCGGGAGATGTCGGCGCTGCCATCTACGAGCTTGTGGAATGGGGTATAGAACTCGCTAAGTACCTCTACGCGCTTCTTTTTGCTGAGTGCGATCTGGTCGAGCTCTTCCTCGATATCTTTGGTAAAGCCGTAGTCCATAACTTCGGCAAAATGCTTTACCAAAAAGTCGGTAACGACTTTGCCGGTATCAGTTGGAAAGAGTTTGTTACTGTCGCGGCCGTACATGAATTTTTCGGTATTTTCGGTGATGGTACCACCTTCGAGGCGGAGTTTCTGGATGTCTTTCTCGACACCCTCTAGGTCACCACGTTCCACGTAACCACGAGTTTGGACAGTGTTGATGGTGCTTGCGTACGTGCTTGGCCGGCCAATACCCATTTCTTCGAGCTTTTTGACGAGCGTAGCTTCGGTGTAGCGGGCGGGGCCGCGGCTGAGTGCCTCTACGGCCTCTGCTGCTTGGAGTTTGAGCTCATCGCCTGTGGCTAGGGCTGGCAAGAGTGTATCGTCACCACTGCGTCCGTATGCCTTAAGAAACCCGTCAAAGATAACTACCTGGCCCTTGGCCTCAAGTGTTTCGGGGCTTGTGCTGGCTGATATGGTAACGGTGGTATTTTCGAGCTGCGCGGGCGCCATTTGGCTGGCTAGTGTGCGTCGCCAGATAAGGTTGTAGAGCTTCTTCTGCTGTTCATCTGCCCCGGCGAACTCTTTGCGGACGTCGGTGGGGCGAATAGCTTCGTGGGCTTCTTGGGCGTTGGCGCTCTTGCTCTTGTAGGTACGATATTGATGATACTGTGCACCGTATGTCTCGGTGATGAAGCTGGTCATGGCACCCAGGGCTTGGCTGCTTAGATTGAGCGAGTCGGTACGCATATAAGTGATGTGGCCGGCTTCGTACAGCCGCTGGGCTAGCTGCATGGTGCTGCGCGGGCTAAAGCCCAGCTTGCTGCTGGCTTCCTGCTGTAGGGTGCTGGTGGTGAATGGTGCGCCGGGGTTACGGGTGCCGGGCTTTTGGCTGACGTCTGCAACAGCGAATGTGCTAGCAGCGAATGCTTGTAATGTGGTGCGGACTTCATCGGCGGTTTGGAATTTTTTGCTGGCTGCGGCGGGTAGAACGGTGCCGTCAGATAATACAAATTCAGCCGTGAGTTTAAAGGTGCTTTCGGGGGTGTGGGCATCGATCTCTGCCTCGCGCTCAACAATCAGGCGCACTGCCACACTCTGCACGCGGCCGGCGGAAAGGCCAGCGCGAACTTTGCGCCATAGTACGGGGCTGAGCTCGAAACCTACGAGATAATCTAATGATTGGCGCGCCTGCTGGGCCTCGACTAGGTTCATGTCGATGGTGCGTGGATTTTTGACGGCCTCATCCAATGCATTCTTAGTAATCTCGTGGAACACGATCCGCTTGGTGGTCTTGGGGTCTAATTTGAGCACTTCAGCCACGTGCCAGGCAATAGCCTCCCCTTCGCGGTCTTCATCGCTGGCGAGCAGTACGTTGGTAGCCGCCTTCGCCGCCGTTTTAAGCTCGGCGATCACCTTTTTCTTATCGGGGTCAACTTCAAACTTCGGGGTAAAGTTGTTGGCAACATCAACACTGCCGTTCTTGCTGGGTAAACCGCGAATGTGGCCGATGGAACTTTTGACCACGTAATCACTACCGAGGTATTTCTCGATAGTTTTAGCTTTTGCTGGTGACTCTACGATAACTAAGTTTTTTGCCATATTGTGCGGATTCGTTTGCTGGGTGCCTGGAAAGCGTAAACAAGCTTCCCTTCCTTATGTAACTATAAGTATTAAGTAAGTATAACGCGTTTTATAAAGCACTACTGCCGATTATCATAACAGCTGGCAGATTTTATGTGCACAGGGCGTAAGCTTAACGTAAACTGCCCTACAAATGCAAGACCGTAGTGCTATTTTGTGTGATAAAAGGCACAAATACGTATTGACGTCCCTGTGTCGCAGGAGTAAAACAAGTAGTACTAACAGCAATATAAATGGCAAGACGCCCCAATATAGTATAGGCCGCTACCAGATGGAGCGGTTTTTTATATGGTGTTATGCTCGGAAAGGACTGTATGATCTGTGGTAGTAATTTAGGGGAGCGCGTAGCTGGTGGTTATGAGCTTTCACGTCAGGCAGAACTGGCGTTAATGGACGAGCCGCAGCGTGTAGAAGCTGAAGCTATACGTGCCGCTCGTGCTGCGGCAGCTACTGGCGCGGTAGCTGTTAAGACTCTGGCAACGGAATATGTTCCACAGATTCCAGACGCATTGCTTAAGTAGGTAAGATTGCCTGGACATAAAACAGCCCATTGGTGGGCTGTTTTTGTTAAAAATAGTTCTGGCCTACTTTATAACCTACCCAGATGCCCAAGAATGAACCAACCGTACTGAGTAGAATTGCCCAGCCACCGAAGCCATTGCCATGGTCGATCACGGTGCCGAGCCAACCACCCAGCGAACCAAAGATGAGTATGCCAAGCGAAATCGCCTTCTTCATGCCCACAGTGTAGCATAAGCGTCTACCTTGGCTTCATACGTCTCTTGAGCACCGAGCTGTCCCTGTTTAATAATAGACAGTCTACCTTTTCTCTCCCTTACTTTTGCTGCCAAAAGTAACCAAAACCACCCGACCAACTTCCAGTCACGTGGTCGGCTGTTGTGCAAGACGACAACCGAACAGGACAACCGGTCGAAGGACTCCCTAAGTCCTGTTCGCTCCACATGCGTGGAGGTGTTGTCGCTTGCACGAACAGGCCTAGCCAGGTTCCTTTCAAATGGCCGGGTCTAACGGGGGAGTTTGGCGCTGCGGCGTGCATCTGTGTAGTGCGGACGGCCGGGCCCTCAAAAACTGATTGTCTGTTCGCTGGAACTTGCCGGCGTGCGGAGGATGTTTGAGCGGAAGCGTAGCTGGAGCGAGTTCCGCACAAACCCGACAAGTAGCTGCGATAAGGACAGTCATGTTTTTGAACAGTAGGCCCGGTGACTTTTGGCTACTTTTGGTCAGGCAAAAGTAGCATAGAAAGAGTAATTGAGGTTGATCGTGCTAGGGACGAGGTTTAAGGAATTGCTCCCCATCGCTTATTTGAGGCTCCAGTGATTGTTGCCGAGGGCGCGGATTTTGCCGCTTATCTCGAGCATGGTAAGTGCCTGGTTGAATTGTATTGCTGGCAAGCTGGTTTGGATGAGTAGCGTATGGCCGTCGGATATGCCTGTATATAATAAGTCGATAATCGCCTGCTCTTCGGCGGTATCGCCCCGCCTGCGTATCGGCTCTGCTGGGAGGTGGGTTGCCCCAAGAGCATAGAGTATATCATCAACACTAGTAATAGGAGTGGCGCCGGAACGTATGAGATTGTTGGTACCGATGCTGTTCGGGCTGGTGATGTTACCGGGTACGGCCAGCACATCTCTGCCCTGCTCGAGTGCGAACCGAGCGGTGTGAAGCGTTCCGCTCTTCTCTGTTGCTTCGGTAATCAGCAGCGCCTGGGCTAGGCCTGCTACAATGCGGTTCCGGGCAATGAAATGCTGTTTAAAACTTGGTGTCCCCTCGGGGTACTCGCTTAGTAGTGTGCCGCCTTGCTCTAATATTCGCCTGGCAAGCTGGGTGTGGCTGGCTGGGTAGACGACGTCCAGACCATTCGCAAGCACAGCAACGGTGGTACCCTGTGCTTCTAGGCAAGCGGCATGCGCTATACCGTCGACACCGAGGGCAAGGCCGCTGATAATGACGATACCTCGCTGCGCGAGTTCCCGGCTGAGTCGCTCGGTAACCTGCTTGCCATACGGCGAGATGCCCCGGCTACCAACAATGGCCACGCGGGGTCGGCCAAGCCAGTCAGTGGGGTCGGCACCGAGGTAATAGAGCTCCTTTGGCGGGCCGGCAATATCGCGCAGCGCCAAAGGATAAGCGTTATCATGCAGTGTAAGCTTTTTTACTTCCATACAATAATGTTAAAAGGTATTGACATAAGGGCATGTTTTTGATAGAATAGCAAACTGTAAGTCGTGGTAACACCTCTTACGCACCTTATATCCCCCATTCTAACATTTGTTAGATTGTTTTAGAGCTAGAACAAGTTGTTACCCTCCACTTTTCTCTTCCAAGTCTCATAAAGAGATACGGGGCTCTAAAACAAACTAACCCCTTTAACGAGAAGTCTATAGCCTTGGCTGTAGATATCCCGGTATCCAGCGAGCCTAAACGGTTCCCGCCCCAAAAGCGGGAGACACACATCTTACTGATTATGATGCTTGATGTTTCGCTTCCGTGGTGGGTTGAAGGGTGGACGGAGATAATCCCTTACCGGATTGTCTCCATAAAAAGGCTCTCAGCGGTGCCCACCCCCTCTGAGAGCCTTTTTATGTTGCTCCAAATGCGCCCGGCTACCTATCATTTTTCGCTGAAAATGCGGTTGGCCCCATCTCGGCGCTGTTGTGCCTCTGATCTTGCGAATTGCCACTGGAAATTCGCACACCCTCGCAGGTCTCTTTATGTAAGCCTTTGTAAGCTTTTTTACTTCGACTGATTGGGCTGTGATAGATACTGGCTGGGTATGTAGCGTAAGGGGACCAGTATGCTGTATTCGAATCGTGACATAGTCGTTGAGAGCTCCTTTGGCGTGGCTTTGATGGGTGAATTTAGGCCTCGGGTTGCACGTGGCGAGATTCACACACTAGCGCGGCTTGTGCGTCTTGCGTATAACACAGGTTCCCGGAGGCCTGATACATCAGCGCCTCAGCCAGATTATGCGCCACCCCGCGTAAGCTATATGAACAATCTTCCCTGGATGGCGGGCGTAGAATTGTGTGTTAGTGGCTATGAACAGGCTGATTACCGAATGCAACGAACTGACTTTAGCCTTGATGTCGTGCGCCTTCGGCTTGGTGACAAGCGGCTCACAATCACGAAAGACTACGATGCGCTTGTGCATGACGGTGCTTTGCCACACGCGCCCCGGCTGCGGTTGGACGGGGTTCCGAGCGAGTGGGATCAGAGTATCCATATGCTGCCGCTGGACGAGGAGAGTTTGCCGCTTGTTAGCAAGGTTGTAGCGGATGCGGCGCTGAGGTTCGTTGATGATTTTGAGTGGTAGAAGATTGCGCAGCGATGCTTTTATGCAATCCATTTGTAGCATGTGCTACTGTATGTGATTAATATCACAACGTTTGTTGCTCAGCAAGAGTATTATGGAGCGATGATAATTCTAGGCGAAGTGGCTCATTTAACTGACGAGGAGAGAACACTGTTCGGCGGTGAGAGCGAGCAGTTTGTTGGCCGCTTAGCGTGCGCTCAAGTTATTGATGATTTACTTGCACGACAAAGTCTTGCAAAAGCCCAGCAGCAGGACAGGAGTTTTACTGGTATAGTGGCGATTGCAGAGCAAGCCAGGACTGGTCGATTACTTGTTCTTGCGGGTAGGGTGGCAGCTCCAGCGCTGGTGCATGAGATTGAATCTGCTTTTGGGATACCTCATCAGGCAGCTGTACTACCCGATGGACACCCGGATCTATAGAAAGCTGCGGGTTTCGTTGCTAAACGGGCTACCATAGGCATACTCGCTTAAGATAGCGCCTACTTCGCGGATGCAAGCCGGTAATGTTTCCTGCTCGGCTTTGCTAAAGTCTTGCAGCACAAAATCGGCGCTATCCATCTGTGGGTGGGCTTTGGGGCCGATGCCAACACGGACGCGGGCATAATCTTCACCGATGTGCTGGCTAATGCTTTTTATGCCATTGTTCCCTGCCGGACTGCCACCGACACGGCAACGAATGTGGCCAAAGTCGATGTCGAGTTCATCGTGCACAACTACCGTTTGTTGGTTGCTCAGTTTATAAAAATGCTGCACGGCCTGCACCGCTTCCCCGCTTAAATTCATAAATGTTTGCGGTTTTACGAGGATAACTCGAGTGTCTCCCAGAGTGGTTTGTGTAAGCTCGCATTTTAAATCTTTTTTGGCGACCCAGGGGTCAAAACTGTTTTTGCGGGCAAACGCATCGATACATATAAAGCCGATGTTGTGGCGATTGCCTGCGTATTCTTCGCCAGGATTGCCCAAGCCCACAATTAACAATGTTTTATTAAGGCTGAATGTGGTGTATTGCAGCGGATTGCTTACCTGCGGTCGTTTTTGAAATAAGGCCATGGCACTATTCTACCTTACTTCTACCGCCCAGAGATGTTTTAGGCGATACTGCGTACCCTTCTCGGCTATTTCCGGGGAGTTTTCTTGCGGATGATGTCGCGCTGGACTTCTGAGCGATCGGGTTTGGTGGGGCTGTTGCCGTGCTTGTGGCCAACGTGTTTTTCGATGAACCAGAGCTGTAAGGCAGTGCCGTCAAAGTTGAAGCTGGCACGCAGCTCGCGCTCTAGATAGCGACGATAGCTCCAGTGGACAAACTTGGTGTGAGCGCCAAAGATCTTGAAGGCTGGTGTGGGGTTATCATCTTCCTGGACCATGTAGTTGAGCTTGGGTGCGCGGTTTTTGAGGCCGGCTGGTGGATGCTTGGTGGTGGCCATGCCGAGCCAGTCGTTAAGGGCGCGGGTAGAGATGCGGGTTTTGCGGGCCTCAGTAATGTTCAGGACTAAATCGAACAGTTTGGTAACATTTTGACCGGTGATCGAACTGGTAAAAATCAGCGGTGCCCAGGGCACGAAATCGTAATTGCCGGTAATGCGAGCGGCTAGAGTGTCACGGGTAAAGGCGTCTTTTTCGATCTCGCCGCGGTCGTTGTAGTTTATGGCGCGGCTGCGGCGGATTTTCTCGGACTTGGAGATCTTCTTGGTGGCCTCGATTTCTTCGACTTTGGCGGCAATTTTGGCTTCGGAGCGGGCGGTACGAGCTTCGGTGGCGGCAATGGCTTCGTCGTCCCATTTGCTGACGACCAAAATAAGCCCCTTGCCCGACTCTTTGATCATGCCGGCGATTTTTTGGTCGAGGGCAACGCTGAGCTCGTTGACGTCCATCAGCAATAAGCAGACATCGGCTTGTTCGATGGCGCTTAAGGTGCGCACAACGCTAAAATGCTCGATACCAGTGCCAATTTTGCCACTGCGGCGGATGCCGGCGGTGTCCATAATCTCGATTTCCTGACCCTCGTAGCGGACAAATGCCCGGTTGATGTCACGGGTGGTGCCAGCGCGGTCGGCGACGATGGCCTGCTGTTTCTTAGCAAGAGCATTAAACAGCGCGCTTTTACCAACATTAGGGCGACCCAGGAGTGCAATGCGGATACGGTCGTCGTTGTCGGCCATGGTGGCCTTTGGAATCTGTTCAACTAATGTATCGAGCAGCTGGCTGATGCCGTGGCGCTGGGTGGAAGACGTTTGGATAATGGTTTTGATGCCTAGGCGCTGGAAGATGCTAAGATCTTGGCCGCGGGCTTTATCTACCTTGTTCACTACCAAAAAGACCGGCTTTTGGCTGCGGAGTGCGGTTCGGGCAACGCGGCGGTCTTCTTCGGTGATAGGTACGTCTGCTTCCACGACAACCCAGATGACATCGGCGCTATCGGCGGCCTGCGTGATCTGTTCCTGAATGGTGAACTCGAAGTCGTCGGCGGCGTCTTTCATGCCGGCGGTGTCCACTAGCCAGAAATCTTGCTCGTTCCAGCTGGCTTTGGCGGTAATGCTATCGCGGGTGGTGCCGGCCTCACGGGCCACGATTGCCTCTCGCCGCTCGAGGATGGCGTTAAACAGAGACGACTTGCCCACGTTGGCCCGCCCAACTATAGCGACGATTGGTAATTTTTTGCTCATTAGTTGCTAATTATAACAGAGGTAATGGATATTTACAAATGTTGAGGATAATGGTATAAAGAAACTATCTATGAGCGAATCAATTCGGGGCCGAATACTTGAAGGCGTGACTTTTGACGAAGCTACAGGTGTTGGTACTGATCGGCTGGAGTGGGACGAGACGCTTGGTTTTCTGGTGGACCCTCAGGTATCCGCTGGCAGCGAGTCTAACGACGAAGTTCGAGTAGTTGGTTTTGCTGCACCTTATTACCCAGGAGGTGAAGTACCACAACAGGATATACGGAGTCGGGTACGCTCAATTACGTATCTGTATGATCTGCCCGCTTCGTTACAAACGGTTGACCATACCAGCAAGGGCGTCGGCTTACGAGTGTATACAGATGCCGCTACTGCGCTTAGCGGTAGTGATGTGGCGAATGCACCTAACAACGGAGTAGCTGTGTACGGCGTGACATTGCGACGAGAGTGCATTGTAGACCGTCGTCAGACGGGCGTTGTTGCCAGAGTTGGGCGGCATGCTATGCAGCGCGCGCTGGAAGCTATTAGTGGTACGGAGGCGGTGGTGAATGCAGTACATCGCAGTTACGCTGATGCTCAAGCGGTGCGTATGCATGTGCCTCCACGTGGCCAAATGCAACAGCGGCAGCGAAGGTTAATTGCTCCGGAAGGTGTTGAGCCTGGCTTTTTGGTAGTACGCGATCCTTTGGTTGTGGTGAGCCGGCTGGGCAAATTGAGCCTAGACAGGTGAACTTGATCCGCTTGCTATAACGGTAAATTCTCCCTGCCCTATCTTATCTAGCGTGTAGGGGCCGAACTGGGTACGGTGCAGTGTTTGTACGGTGTAGCCCAGAGCGGCAAAGGTGCGACGGATTTGGCGGTTGCGGCCTTCGTGCATGGTGACGGTCCATGCGTGGTCATCGCTTTCCTTTCGGCGTTCCAGTAGGAGTTTGCTGAGGCCGTCCTCGAGCATTAGGCCATGATCGCTGATCATCTGACGATGTAATGGCTGGAGTGGTTTATCCAGCGACACCTCGTAGATTTTAACCTTTTGCCTGCTTGGATGGGTCAGCTCGTTGGCGAGCTGACCATCGTTGGTTAGCAAAAGTAGTCCACTGCTGTCTTTGTCGAGGCGTCCTACGGGGTTAAGCTGCTGGTATTCGGGTGGTAGCAGATCGTACACCGTTTTGCTGCCCTGCCCGTCTCGGCTGACTACATAGCCGCGCGGCTTGTTGAGCAAGATAGTAACAGTACTATCAGTGGGTGTAAGGGTGCGCCCATCAAGCGCTACCGTGTCGGTGTTATTAACATCTATACCCTGCTCTGCTGTCTTTCCGTTGACAGTTACGCGCCCAGAGGCGATTGCCTCGTCTGCCTTGCGGCGGGATAGGTCGCTGCTGGCGGCAATGTATTTATTGAGTCGCATATACTGCAATTATAAGGTGTTTTGCGGGTAAACTGCTAACTTCTTGATAGATATGATTTTACGGTGTGGTTGCCACTAAGCGTCATTCTAATCCTTAGCTTACATCTTCTCCTGTTACTTTTGACCGCAAAAAGTAACCAAAACTCCCCGGACCAATCCGTTCACGTGGTCGAATGTTGTATAGGTCGACAATCGACAAAACAACTCGGTCCTGGATGGACCTTCGGACAAGTTTTGTCGTCTCTCCTACGGAGAGGTACTGTCAGCTATACGAACATTCGAGCCAGGTTCGCTCCTAGGTCCGGGTCCCGTCTAAGGCGAGGGTGAGTAGTCTGGTATCTAAAGTGCTTTGTTGGGGTCGAAGGACTGGCCGGGCGTGTGTGGTGGCATCGGCGGAGTTGCCGGTGCGGCGCCTGCCGCGCCATTAACAACGGGCACGGCCGCTGGGGCTGGTTCGGTGCTTGCCTCTTTGGCGAGGAGTTCATCGAGGTTTGGCTTGGCAGTGTCGGGGGTGATGGGCTGAATCACTTTTCTGCCGGCTACGGCAAGGCTGTCGGCATTGTTTCCTGCCGACGCGGCAGTGGGGGCTGGCGCCGGTGCCACAGGCTCGGGTGCTGGCTCAGGTACGACCGCTGCAGCGGGTGTCGGAGTAGATGTAGGTGGCTCTGCAATTGGTGTAGCTGCTGTGGAAGGCTCGGGCGTGCTACTGGCGGCCACGGGAGCGGGCTCTGCTGCTGGTGTAGGGGCATTGGCGACGCTCGGTGGCTGCACGGGCGCTGCGTCGGCGGGTGCATTCAATTGCTGTACGGCGTTAGCAATGGCGGCGTCATTGTTGGCGGCCACGGATGCCGTGTTACTGGCCGATGGCTCTACGGCCATGGCTGCCGGCGCTGGTGCATCGGCGTATGTTTTGATCTGAGCTTGCAGGGCTGCCTCTTCGGCTTCAAGTGTTTGCGCGGCTGTTTCTGGTGTCGCAAGCGGCGACTGCACGGGCGCTGCGTCACTAACCGGAGTGGAGGTGGTGTCTGGGGCGGGCGTGACTGGCGCCGGTGCTACCGGTGTGACCGCCGGTTCTGGGACGGCTGCTGTAGGAGGTGTGACTGGCTCGGTGGTGGGCATACTGATGACGGGCGTGACTGGTGTGGCGACCGGAGGCTCGGGTACGACTGCTACATCGGCGGCTGGAGCGGGCGTGGCGACAGTCATAGCTGCCGCTGGTGTCGGGGTGGGTGCGGGAGCTGCTGGTGCGGCAGTGGGCGTTGGCGCCGTAGCTACAGGCTCGGGTGCTGGTTCAGGTACAACCGCTGCGGCAGGTGCCGGCGTAGGTGTAGGTGGCTCTGCAATTGGCGTGGTGACTGCTTGCGGCGCGGAGGTATTGTCGGTAGCCATGGGTGTTGGCGCTATGGGTGCGGCGGTATCTACTATGGGTGTAGGTGCTGGCGGGACATCCGTAATGTCGCCGTCCTCGCCGAGTAGCTCCTTAGCAGCATTGACAATGTCCTCAAGCGTTACCTGTGATTTTACAAGATATTTGTCGGCGCCCAGATTATCAGCCCGCTTTTGGTCTTCGGTCTGGCCCAGTGCGGTTAACATAATGACCTTGGTGTGCTTTAGCTCATCGGTGTTGCGTAGAATATCAAGCATCTCAAAACCAGAAATGCGCGGCATCATAACGTCAGAGATGATAAGGTCGGGCTTGTTTTGCTTGGCAACAACCAGCGCCTCCTCACCATTCTGGGCGGCTACGATATCGTAACCTTCGGCCATTAAGCGTGCCTGATAAATCTCGCGCAGATTATTGTCGTCTTCTACCAGTAATACTTTTGCCACGTTTATTGTTCTCTTTTATGGTTATGCTTTATATCGGTAGTATATCACGGTGTTGTGGTGCTGGATACGGTGGTCGGTGTCACGGATGCGCCTGGTACAGAAACGGTGCCGGCCTCGGGTATATGTGCGGTGTGCGCTGGGTCCCTTGCCTGCTCGGCGAGCTGTTTTTCTGCTTCCTGAGTGCCGACTCGAGGCAGATTTATGTAAAACGTGCTCCCCTGTCCAAGGGTGCTCTCTACCCAAATACGACCTTTATAGAGCTCAACGATTTTATTACAGATAAACAGGCCAAGTCCGGTGCCACCAATAGTGCGGGTAGCGCTGTTGTCTACGCGGTAAAATTTCTGAAACAGATGTGGAATGTCTTCTGGCGGTATACCGTGGCCGGTATCGCGGATGTAAAACTGCACCACGGTGTCGTTACCGGTAAGCCCTAGGGTAATCTTACCCTGCTCGGTGTACTTGCAGGCGTTATCGAATAGGTTGGTGATAACTTCACGCATGCGCTCGGGGTCGATGAGAACGTAATAGAGTGGCCGCACCACTTTAGTGCCGGCAAGCGAAACAGGCGTGCTAGCATCGATGACGTTGTTGCTCATGACGTTGTTGTTGCCAATCATGAACTCGACGCCCAGGTTTTTCTTTTCGGCGGAAAAGTGGAGGTCTGAAGTGAGCTGTTCCATGAATTCACCCATCTCAACTACCTCTGGGTGATTGATAAGCCGACCATCCTCAGCTTTTGCACTGGTAAGAAGATCTTGAAATAACTCGCCCAAGTGCTTGGTGCTGGCATGTGCCTTTTCTAGATAATCTTTGGCTCGACCATCGATGGTGGCGACCTTCTCGTTGAGCGCAAGACTCAAGTAGCCTTCGATGGCGGCAACTGGGGTGCGCATCTCGTGGCTGGCGGTACTGATGAACTCGGCACGCTGGTTTTCTGCCTTACGCTCCTCGCTCACGTCGCGGAAAATGCCCACTACGCCCGTGACTTGGCCATCATGCAACGTTGGGCTGACGCTAAAGCTGGTATCCATGGGTGTGTTTGATTTGCTGTTGATGATTGCGTCATTATCACGCACGGCCTGACCACTTTGGAACGCTCGGCCGAAGGGTGTCTCGGTATCGCCAATCGTCTCTCCTTTTTTGTCTAGGAAAGTGAACACCGATTTCCAGCTCAGACCCTGCGCGTCTTCGGTGGTCCAGCCGGTAATATTGGCCGCTCCGGGGTTAAAAAGTTGAATGGTCCCCTGCCCGTCCAGCACCACAACGCCGTCCTCGATGCTGTTAAGTATGATGTCGCCCTTAACCTTTTCGTCGCGCAAAGACGTAGCTAGTTTGGTAGTGCTAGCGGTGTTTTTACCCTTGCCATGGCGAAATGCCAGCCACCAAATAGCCGCCCCTATAAGCGCGGCGCCCAGTAGTCCCCCACCGATGACATATATATTAATCATGCATAACGTTCTTGTTTATGTTTATTATCGGCTGTTTGGGGGCTTTTTGCAACGCCGACTCTGTTCAAACTGCTCACGATGTGTTACTATTAGCCGGTCAAATTTCTAATTCGATATTAGAAATAGAGACCCATTTTCGGAAGATGGAAATATACAAAATATATTCCCATTTTTATAGAATGGCCCCACGATAACCTTTGGTTATCGCTGGCTGGGTGCTTAGGCAATTTATGGCCTTTGTCCCCACGATTGCTTTGCAATCGCTTGTCCGCTACTCGACAAATATTTTCATGCGAGCACGAAAATTATTTGTCTCCGTTGCGGCCCCGTATGGGTAACCATACGTGCCCATTTTTTCGAAAGATGGAAATATACAAGTACATTTCCGCCTTCCTGCAAAAATGGCCCCGTCGTCTAGTGGTCCAGGACGTCAGGTTCTCATCCTGAAGATCAGGGGTTCGACTCCCCTCGGGGTCACCACGTAAATGCCTCAGCGAAAGCTGGGGCTTTTTCGTGGTCATTTCCCAGGGAGTCGAACGGGTATGTCCGGTGGACATACCCCGCCCTTGGCTTTTTGGCTGCGCCAAAAAGTGGTCTTAGCAATTCTAATGTTGAATTGCCGGCCAGGTCGACTCCCCTCGGGGTCACCACAATGAATTTAACAGAGGTGAAGCTGCGCATTGTAGCTTCACTTTTTGTTCGTGCTGAAATTCCTACCTCTGTTTCTGGGTGTGATTCCCGAATGCCCTACTGCTATACTGCTCGTATGTCTGAACTTATAGATTTGGTTAATGATCGTGGTGAGATAACGACCAGAAGCATTTCACGCAAGTATTATAACCGGAGGCGTGGTGATTATCCCGGGCAGTATATGCAGATTGCGTTGGTACTAGGAGTTAATGCGCTCGGTCATTTGCTTGTACATGAGCGTTCGCAGCATAAGACCGTGGGCAAGGGTAAAATTGACAAAATATGCGAGACGATTAAAGCCGGTGAAACACCCGAGGAGGCTGCAGTTCGAGGTTTGGACGAAGAAGCCACCCTGTCTACGTCCTCCGATAGGCTTGTGCTGGCACGTGCGGGTGTGAATGAATACGAGCGCTATCGCACACTGTATGGCGTAATCTTGGGCGACAACCAAGAACCTCAAGTAAATGATCCTGAGGAAGTTGCGTGGGTACGATCTATACCAGCTGAAGAGCTCGTAGCAGCCGCCCGTGACGGCTCAATGGAATTCGTTCATGGCTTCTTCACGGATGCTGAAATTGCCATCAATGCCCTGTTGGCTCATCCGGCCACGCCAGAGAGTGTCCGTAACTCGTTGAATACGACTGCGGCGGTATTGCACGACTTTAACCAAGCCGCTGCTTAGGTGTAAATGCCCTAGGGGATCTTAATTAATCTCCTACTCTCGTATGTATTGCCAATAATCCCTCTCCAGCGCATAGCCTCTGCCCTAAGCTGGTGTAAACTTTTTTGCACACGGGTCGCCAATGAGAAAATAACAGGAGATAAGATTATGAGTACTTCACCTCTTTGTCTTTCCGACCGATTTATATCTATGATTGGGCGTGAGCTCCACCGCGGTTCTATAACCCATCCACTCTTACCGGTCTTTTGGCGCCTGTTAGTATGGAGTGCTAAGGTATAGTTTGATATTTTCTACAGAAAGGTCTAACAATGTCCAAAATACCGCTCCCTGCATCCAGTGACCTAGCAAATCAACTAGAGTACGATGAGGTCGTCGCCAGAGCGCTGCATGAAGTTCGTACACTTGACCCGGAATTGTTCAACGATCCTATTACGACTGAGCTGGTTAGGCTGGGTGCAGAAGCCACTGCGCATATCAAGGAAGAGTTCGGAACGGCCGATAAGCCTAAATGGCATGCGGGAACCGTTGAGCGTCGACCCATGACCTACCATAACCTTGCGCACAGTGGTAGCGACCCAGAAGAAATCGGTGTATCGCGCGGGGTACTGTTGATTACTCAGGTGGTTAATGCTGAGGCTGGACGTGAGGTTTTTGATCCTCTGGCCAGAGCTATCCTGTACAATGCTGGCGCCAATCATGATATAACGCAAAACTGTGGGCGCACTTTGCAGCCCGAAGGTAAACAAGGTCCTGAATATGGGGACGAACGATTAAGTGCCGAGATTGCGGTTAGGAACTTTACTACGGCCGTGGGTGACTCCGAAGAAGGACGGGCTATTGCCGCAGCAGTCGCACTGCGGCTGGAGGCTGAGGTTATGGCGACTGCGTTCAATGATGGACAACAGAACATTAATTATGAGGCCTGGCACGCCGACCCGGAAAATGTGGAGCTACTGCAGGCTGTACTAGAGCAAGAAGTGCTTGCGGCGGCTGATTTGCTGTGCACGACTCATGTTCGAGGCCCTGTTACTTCGCCTGAAAACATCGTCGAAGTCATGTCTTCCAATCAGAGCGGCAGAATGCTTCAGGAGGCATTGATTGCCAGAGATATCAAGACGACCGGTGTGGCTGATATGGGTCAGATCTTGGATGTAATTGGCGAAGATGAAACCTTGTGTGCGGTATTTACCGAGCTAATGGAGGGACAGATTGGCTTCTTCAGGAACTTCAGGTTTTCTGATGAAGCAATAAGGAAAGTCTGTAATGGTAAGGGTATCGATGACCTGTTCCCTGGCCGTGCCGAGAATATAGCCGTTTTGACGGAATTTGTGTCTGCGCTACGTCGTGGCGAAGCAACTCCCCGGGATATTTGGCAGCAAGCTAGGATTCGCGCAGGGTATGGAGATAAACCGATAGTCTAGCTCGTTGTGCATTAGAGGGCGTAACCGGGTCAATAGGATGTGAGCAACTCCCCCCTGAATCTTTGCTAGTCGTAAGGTGCAGAAGCTATTGCCTTCCATCGCATAGCTTCAATCTTGGGGAGGTAAACCTTTTTTGGGCACGGGTCACCACGTAAATGCCTCAGCGAAAGTGGGGGCTTTTAATGGCCATCCGCAGAGCGAATCAAGCCCTGTTATGGGCGTATTGATGTATACTTGAAGTTGCTATAAATACACCTCTTTTACGGATACGATTCGTGCTAGCGTAGTAGGGTTTGCAATAAAGGAGCGAATATAATGGGCGAATTCGGCGGAAAACAGTACATAGCCTTCGAACTCCCACTAGGACCGCCACCGCCAGAGCTCACTACGGCACTAGGCGGTCTTAGAGCCGTTGTGGCAGGGTTGGGCGGTCAAACACATGAATATGTTGCCCGCGAGAACATGGACGTAATGACTGATACCGGGCTCAGAAATACAGCGAGATGCGTAGATTATATGAGAGGCGTTGGATTGCTAGACCAAGATAGGCTGATTGCTGATCTTACTATTGGCACTGGTCCACAGGAACGCTTTGGAAATGCTCGGACACTCAGGGGAGTCAATACGGTTATCTTACATAATCTGACTGCTGATCCTGAAGACGCCGTAACGACGGTACCCGTCCTTTTGGCCATGACTGACTTCGAGCTCGTAGGTAGAAAGGTGAGTACCAGAAAGGTGGCTTTGCTCAGACAAGCGTTAGTAGATTCGGGTATGCCCTCAGCATACCCATGGCCGCAATCAGGAAGGTTTCGTGGAGAGCCTGCGTTACTCCGCAGTGTAGCGCTTCTTACGCCAACGCTTGAAGAGCTGCCAAGTTGGACAAGAGCCGTGCTGGCCGGATACTTGCTGGGCATACCCATGGCAGAGGAAATTCCTGAGGATAGGCTTGCGGAGGCATCGGCAGCATACCGCCTTCAGAGGGAAGAAGTTTTGCGAGCAGTAGGCACTTAAGCTATGGTTATCCAGATTGCCTAGCGCAGAGTATAGCGCAAAGGGTCTACGGATGATTTTTGATCAAAGTTTTGATTTCTTGTACTCTCAGTCCGTTGGCGCTGGTTTAATCTTGAACTTTACTACTTTACGTAGTTGGGCGGCATCGGCATCTAGCCTCGCCTTATTGGGGTTGCTCATGATCGTCTCTATGAGCACATCACCACCTTTGTCTGCGAATGCCTCCTGTCCTATTCCCTGAAAGGGTACGCAGTGCATGTGCGGCTTATTTGCGACAGAATAGGTTTCATGCTGGCATTGTTGATAACGTGACTCCATCGCACCATCTTTACTACTATCGAGTTAAAAGGTGAGTACGGAAGGGCCATCAAAGCATGGTTGCAATGTGACATTGGTCACAGTATAATCTTATAGCTGTGAGTGCCAACGCTACCTTTAGTAGCCGTGCCACTAGCCCTCGAAGGGCTACTTTTATACAAGAGAGACTACCAATGGAAACAATGCAACCTTAGTACGTCGCCCTGCTGGGGCGGTTTGATGTGCGTAGGGGTATTTTATGGCTTGGGAATTAGTAGCATTGATCGTCAGCAATATGCAAGCCAACACACTAAATTAACGAGTGAAAACTGCATGACAACATTTAAAAATGCGTACAGCATAGCTAGTGATCCAGGTAGAGACATTGCGCTATTCGTAAATGATTTCTATCCTGAGTTTGTTACGGCATTAGAGAAGTTATCGACCAAACTTGGTCGACCATTACGGGGCATTACATTAGTTGACAAAAAGGTAAAGCGACAGAGACAGGCCACGTCAGGCCAGGATAATTCGTCTGAAGAGATAGTCCTTGATTTTTCAAATCAGGCTGAAGTAAGAGAAGCGATTCGAGGAATAGAAGATAACGTGCTTCTCTTGGTGTGCGGCGCGGACGCGAACCAACCCTACCTAAAGCGCCTACTCCCCCACCTACCCTACGTGTTAGGCCCTACAGAGACGTCGCTCGACTGGGCGACCAACAAATCCAAAATGCGCGCTATGCTTGCGAGCTACGACCGATCGTTGGTGCCGAACAACATCACGGTTGCCGGTGCGACCGATAAGGATATTGCAGACATCCTTTCTTGTATTTCATTTCCTATGATCATCAAACCAACCGGTTTGGCGTCGTCGACCCTTGTCACGCGCATCAATAACGAACGAGAACTACGCAATGAATTGGCGCGGAGCTTTGAGTTGATCCATGACATTTATGCACGCGATGGTGGCCGCGGTGATCCACGTATGATCGTTGAAGAGTTTATGGTTGGTGATATGTTCACAACCGACGTGTATGTCGATGAAGTTGGGCATACCTGGGCAACGCCTCTCTTGCGTTCGCAAACCGCCTATGCGCTTGGCATGGAAGGGCTTGGCTTCTCCATCTTCCGGAGTGACAATTATATTGAGCTCTCCCAGGAAGACGTGCAGGCGGGGCTGTGTACGGCCGAAAAGGCGGTGCATGCTGTCTGCTTGCGCTCAAGCGTTGCGCATGTTGAGCTATATCGCACGGAGGATGGTTGGAAAATCATTGAGCTCGGTCCACGCGCAGGCGGCCAACGCCAAGACATATACGAGCTAGGTTATGGTATCGATCACGCCTATAATGAGCTGCTCATAAAGATCGGCCATGAGCCAGAGGTTAAGGCGGAATTGCTTAAGTACGTCCAGACTGTGAATATCTATGCCGAAGAGGAAGGCACCATAATGGCTATTGATGGGATTGAAGAGATGAGACAGTACCCTGCGCTGTCGCATCTAAGAATCTTCGCTGAGCCGGGCACGAAGGCAGAATCGAGTACAAACGGAGGCAAGGTTCTTGCTGACTGCTTAGTGACTGCTAAAGATTACGAGCAGTTAGAGAGGGACGCAGACGCTGTACGCTCCATCTTGAGGATAACCATACAGAAGGCCGGGACCCAAACGGTGACAAAGGCCAGGACGCTTGGTAAAAGGTAGTAGCTATGGAAAAAGACATCATTTTATTTGTGAATGCCATCCGCCCTGCCACGTTTGAGGCGTTACAGATGTATCAGGCCCAAACGGGGCGTAGATTTAAGCCCATCGTTCTGGTTGACACAACAATCCGTCACTCGATCACGGCGCGTAACGGCCAGGCCTATGCAAAGAGTGATCTGCTAGTCCTAAGCGCCGACTTTACTTCGGCGGCTTCGATCAGGGCGGCACTCGGCCCGTATATGCACCGTATTTTTGCCGTTACATCGCAGTACGAAAACTCGGTAAACGAGCTTAAAAAGCTCATCCCCTACCTACCCTATCTAGCGACGCCAACTGAAAAATCGCTCGAGTGGGCCACTGAAAAGAAGCATATGAGGCAACTCATGGAGGCCTATGATCGAACGCTTATACCGCAGTACTGTGAGGTGACGGACGCTTCAGATAAGACAGTGGCCAAGATCTGTGAGACTATGTCGTTTCCACTCATTGTGAAGCCGTCGGGCTTAGAAGGAAGCTTACTTGTTAGTATGGTCACAACCAAAGCCGAGCTGCAAGATGTACTCACCCGCACCTTCATCGCGATCCAGGGCGCTTATGATAAATGGATCAAGCGGCAGATCCCTGCTGTGCTGGTTGAGGAGTTCATGAAAGGTGACATGTACTCGGTTGATACCTATGTCTCCGCTCGTGGTACCTGTGTGCATACGCCGCCCGTCAAGGTCATAACTGGCCGCAAGGCTGGCTTTGATGACTTCTTCGGCTATATCCAAAGGGCGCCCGCCGGCCTGCCGCCAGAGGAGTTAGAAAAAGCGTACGATGCCGTGGAGCGTGCTTGTCGTGCAGTCTGCCTGAGGTCGGTAACGGCGCACGTAGAGCTTATGAGAACGGAGGATGGTTGGAAAATCATTGAACTTGGCCCACGGATCGGCGGGTTTCGTCATGAGATCTATGCCAAGACATATGGTATTAACCACATTGTAAACGACATTCTCAACCGAGGTGGCGAGGCACCGGTGATACCGACTGCAATACGTGCACATACGGCCTACTTAAACATATATGCGCGTGAGGAGGGTGTCCTGGCTGCTGTGTCAGGCTTAGACGCTGTAAAGCGGCTTGCCTCATTTCAGTTTATGAAACAATGTGCGTATGTAGGGGAAGAGGTGCTTTTTGCGAAAAACAATGGCGATCCAGTGTACCAGTTGTGCTTGAGCAATGAATCAGAAGCAGTGCTTGAACAAGATATTGCAAACGTTGAACGCAGCCTACGGCTTATGGTAGAGCAGCCGGAAGAGTACCTACGGCAAAAGGCTGACCCCATCCCCTTCTAAGCCTGATTCTCAAAACGCCCCATAACTATCCCAGCCTGTAAGCCACCAGTTCTGCTGGTGCGGCTCGACAAGGGAGCTATTGACATAGCTGCCTTAGGCAAGAACCACCAGGGCTGGCACTACGGATTCAAGCTCCATGTCAGTATTGACTACCGGTGTAAGCTCGCTGCTCTATACTTCACATCTGCCAACGAGGCAGATGTCCTGCAGCTTAAGCATCCCTCCCTAAGAGAATGTAGGTTGCACGTGGTGGCTTGCCTGTAACAGATTAGATTTTAGATATTGCGGGCAAAATCGTCCCAACACGCTATCTCAACTGCCACTGTGTCATAATCTGGAAGCGGAACGGCCATCAGCTTCTACTGTTATTGTTTGCGGGGTATTTTTGTTGATTTGGGGTTATCAAGCTGTGCGAAAGAAATAATATGGTTCGACTCGCTGGTGTCCTTCTGCTATTATTTGAGCATGTTTAAAAACAAACACAAGCTGGCCGTAGTACTGGCCGTGTGGCAGGCCCTGTCGTTTGTGCTCATGGGCGTGTGGGTGCGTATGATGGACGGGTCCTTCTCGACCTACCAGCAGACGTTCTGGAGATTCATTGCTGCAGCTGGATTATGCTGGCTGCTGTTTGGTGTCAAGTTCAAAAAGGAAACCTTCCGCGAGATTAGGGCTAAAGACTGGTTTGTATATGTGCTCCGCTCGTTCCTGAATTACGGCGTGGGCGTTGTGCTGTTTACTACTGCTGTGCTGCATGCAGATCTTGCCCAGGTGTCGTTTGTCTCGGCACTTCCCATAGTTGGTTTGCTGGCTTGGTTGATGTTTAAGGAAAAGCTAGATGCTCAATCGCTGCCGTTCATATTGCTATCTGTGGTTGGCCTGGTGCTGATTACGGGCATAACCTCATCAAGCCTACATCTGAGATTAGGGACGATTGCGGCCATTGTTAGTACGCTTGCGTTTGACATTGCATATCTAATGGTTCGGTATCATCCAAAGGAGTTATCCAACTTCCATAACACAACCTTGATGCTTTCTTTTGCCTGGATTCCACCGCTGGCGCTCCTGCTGATGTCGGGACAGTCGATTATACCTGCTCATATTAGCGCCGCAGCCTGGATAGGTTTGGCTGCCTCGGTGATCCTGAACGTCACTGGCCTGTATATTTTGAACTTTATCTTCAGCAATATGAAAGGCTATGTGGCGGGCAATATTCTGCTGCTAGAGGGCGTGTTTGCGCTGATCCTTGGCTATATATTCTACAATGAGACGTTAAGCCTACTCGCGCTAGTTGGGGCGGCGGTAATTGTGGTTTGTGCAGTTGCTTTATCTAGGATTAACCTAAGGCAGGAGAAGTCTCTTGAAGGAGAGGTGTAAGGTATAGCGACTGGGCAACATTTCTTGACTCTGCTCTCCACGGGAGTACCGTATATCTAGTAGTTCTTCGGAATAAACCACACTACTGATTGCCGATAAGATGTGCTCCCCGCTCAAACTGACATGGGTCACCATGTGTCTATAGGTAAAGGCTTCCTGCTTCGCCGCTCTGGCGAATGGAGTCTTTTTTGCCACGATTAAATGGTTCTAATTGGCTGTCTTAGGACTGCTGGTTTAGAACAGGCCTTTCCCAGTTAGTCGTGTTAATTTTACCTAGATCAACTTTTATACCGAAGGTCGGTATAGCAATTTGGCCATCTTCCTCAAGTCTTGCTGGTTCTGCGTTGGCGTAAATTTCTTCTAACATTGTTTTGGCCTCGGCAAGGCTACGAGGCGCAGGAGGTTGATCGGCTCCACCTTCGACTTCGAGACTGCTTGGTAGGAATTCAAGGTTCGCTTCGCCAAATACGGCTATGCGTACCCTCAGAGCATCAAGCGTTATATTCCGACTAAAAAGTTGCTGGACCCCCTCGTCCTTTAGCTGGCTAACTGCACTTCGCATAATGCGACTTCCCATGCCTTTTCCGCGTAAGCTTGGCTGTAGGTCAAATAGGCCTATTTCGGCTTTCTCGGGCTCAGAATCATCTACGGCCACCATCAAACGCGCCGTTTCTATATCTCCAAGATAAAACTCACGGTATGTGCTTGCGCTGACGTAGTTTCCCCATGTTTCGTTATCGTCGGGGTCGTCGGTTACGGGTCGCTCAAGATATTCGACAGGCCTACTTTTTAGGAATGCGGTTGCCGTTGTTATAACTTCTTCTTGGTCATTGTACGGTGGCCGAACATCGGTCCCACCGTCCCCGTATTCATGCCAGGCGTAGGCAACGTCCTTTCCTAACCACTTAAGCGCTTGTCGCCCATCAGCATCGCTTATAGTCTGAGCCGCCTCGCCTGGGACGGCTAGGTTTGTGCCGGAAGTGTCGAAGTGCATGAGACCAGTAGAGTCTTCGGAGCGGCTAGCCAATCCCAGCACAGCTCCGCCGACCGCAGCTGCATGTTGCTGTGTGGTGTGTTCGACAGTTTGTGCCCCGTTATGTGGATTGCTGTGCTCGGTCATTTTAATAGTCTTTTATGTTGCTAAGGTAGTAAGCTACATAAATCTTACCATACGACTTACAAGCGGATCTAATATCCTGAGGGCTACTCTAGAGCGGCAGCTCTTTACCTGTTCCAGACACGACTGAGTATACTTAAGGGTCTCTTGCTTTATGGCTCCAGCGAATGGAGGCTCTTTTGTTTTATGTTTGCTGTGCAAGCTTAATGAAGAATTCTTCTCTCCCGAACGCGCCCTCCAGGTGGGCGTCAATGGCGACGGCTGCGCACACGTAGCGAATTGCCATGGGGATAGATTGCTTCTCCTGATTGGTAAGCGGGCGGACTGATTCATATCCCTCAAGTACGCTGCGCATCAATGTTGGGTCAATCCGGCCGTCTTGCACACCTACTTTCGAGCATATAGTACGCACAACATCGATCAGTAATAGATTTCTGGCTGAGTCGCCAAAATCTAGGATTACCTTAGCGGTTTCCCTTTCGTACAAAGCGTTACCGGTGTGTAGGTCACCGTGAATAATCCCCTCAGGTAGGCCAAGGTCAAAAAAATCGAGGTTGTCATTAAGTACTTGTCGTATCTGCGGAGTTAAGGGGCTTTTCTCGTCAAGCCGCTTGCTGTCGGATAACGCTCTGTCTCTACTAAGGTGTCCCGGCGAGTAGTGGTCGAGGACGGTAACGGCTTGGTGAAACCTGGCTAACAACTCTCCGGTAGAACGTGCAATTTCTGGGGTCTTGTCGCTTGGATGATCGCCGTAAAGTCTCTCCGACACAGTGGCGATGACATCCTTGTCCTGGTAGACGTATGCGCCAGCCTCGTTGGCTAGCATTACCGGAGTCGGTATTCCTGCAGCGGTCAGCTGCTCTTGTATAATGCGATCATTCTTGAGGTCTACTAGTGTCTGCTGGAGTGAGAAACGCACCACGTATTGTCGGTCTGTTTCGCTAGCTGTGACAAAGTAGCTTTCGTTGGCCTCGCCAAACGGCGTTCGCCCTAAAATGGTCACCGGCCCCAGCTTAAAGAAGTCGGCGACTGCTTGGATGGATTCATTTCTGGTTGTAGACATAGCCTTAAAACATAGCATGGCCCGAACGTACCGTCAAATGTAATGCTTCGGCGTACAAACTGGCTACGAAGTGTTCATTATTGACTGCAGAAATCTATAGCCCAGAACTTGCGGCAAAAGACTCTAGTAACTCTATTTGCTAAACGAGCGCAGGATTCCCCTTTTTGTTGCCCCGAAGCCACCTGTATCATTTAGGTTCGACTCCCCTTTGGCCTTCTGCTACCATCAATGCATGAAGTCGCACCGGCCCTCCGTCCTGGGCTATAGTATTATTCTTGTATCAACGGTTCTGTTTGGTAGCTACGGGGTGTGGGCAAAATTAATGGGGCCAATCTTTAGCCCGTTTTATCAAGCGTGGGTACGGAGCCTCATTATTATTGCTATCATGCTGCCGTTCATGATTGCCGGCAAAAGCTTTCGCAAGATTGAACGTCAAGACTGGCGGCCCCTGGGTCTGTACGTGGCCTTTTGCGTGTGCACACAGGTGCCACTTTATTATGCCTACAATCATGCTCCTTTGGGCACGGTAAACCTTATTTTTTATTCTATGTTTGTCATTGCAGCCTACGCTGTCGGCCGCTTCTATTTGGGGGAAACAATTACCAAAGTAAAGCTGCTGTCTATGCTGATGGCTTTTGTTGGGCTGGCGATCACTTTTGACGTGTCTGTCCTGTCTTTTGCTCCACTGGGGCTTGCACTCGCAGCTTTCAACGGAGTAGCGAGCGGGGGCGAAGTATCTTCTAGTAAAAAGTTATCAGATAAGTACTCCCCTGCACTACTAGCGTTTTGGGGTTGGGTGTTTACGTTCCTTGTCCACTTGCCCATTTCATTGTTGATGCACGAAAAACAAGCAGTACCTCAGTTTGATCGTGCGTGGCTGTGGCTTGTTGTATATTCTATGGTCAATGCTGCGGCGTTCTGGCTCGTGTTAATGGGGTATAAGTATGTCGATGCCAGCATCGGAAGCCTCATTGGTCTTATCGAGGTTATAATTGCTGTTTTCTTTGGAGCTCTGATTTTCCACCAGTCGCTCACAGGAGGTGTGTATGTGGGCGGAGTCATGATACTCGGTGCTGCTATGCTGCCCGATCTTATGCATATTGCTCAGCACAGACATTCTGACTATCCGATAGAGCCTGTCCGAGAACTATAAGCTAGATTCCCATCCCTACCGGAATGCTTTTTTGCGGAGGCGTAACCCTTGGGCGCCGTACCAACCAGTTTTTTGTTTTGGCATTGCCCTATTTTGAGACGCCGGTTACAGTACCGGACTTATCCATCGTGTAAAAGCCCTTAGAAAAATCAACCAGTGTTAAACGATTGCCGAAGGCGTCTTCTACGACAACCAGCTTGCCAACATCTATGTCTTCTGGAGGACTCACTGCCCTACCGCCCGCTCTTTCGAATACTCTAACGGCATGCTCAACTGACTCAACCAAAATGTTAGTCTCTGGGTCCAATGTGGTGCTCATTACAAGCTGCCCGTCGCCCAAGTGAACCGAGGCTGCAGTTTCTTTTTTCCAAAATGTTTGCAGGCCAAGCTGTTCGCGGTAAAAATCCAGGCCTTCTTGAATGCTTGGTACTTTTACTAAGACGGCGTTTATCTTTTTTAGGACGGGCACGTCATCGAATCTTGCATCAACCGTTATAAGCTCACCTGCTTTAATGTCTCTAAGTGCGATATCGGCTTGCTGTTCGTGGTCGTTCCTGATGTTAGGGCTTTCCGAGTGGCTTACATAACGCGCAGGTTCGGGGTACAAGTAGATTTGTCCGTTGACGTTATGTGTCGCAGCATAATCTTCGGGTGGTAGTGCCTTTAACTCCTTGAACGTCAGCGGCTGGAGCGCGTATGCAATAACTACTTCGCCCTTTTTGAAATCGCGAGCCGCATACACAGCTCTGCCGGACATGTCGCCTTTTCCAATAGTCACATCATTCATATGAGCAGTTTAGCAGATTGCGGCTAGGCCGGTCGCATTGATTTGAAAGCAGCTAGATGGGTATTGTAAATGTTATATAATGATGCTATAATATAGTTACCATGTCTCGAAGTCCTTCTCTTTTAGAAGCGCAGTTTGCGAACTTTTCTACCCGCCCTGACTATGGTACTGCCCAAGAGGGTGTGCTGTTATTTGATATGGATAGGTGTGAGCCTGTCACGCCAGAAGATGTCGGCTTGGCAGCGAACCTCGACTCCATTAATGGTTTTATGGTATCACGTGGCGTGGATCCCGATCACCTTAAATACACAACGATTGCACTATTTGGGCCAGACTCGAGCTATGGTACCATTCCCGGAACTCCATCAAAGCGAGCTGGCTTTGTCAGTGATGATCTCCATATTAGTGGTGGTGCTACTGGCCTACGTTTTCCCGTTATCGCTCTGGAATATGATAGTGACAATCCAGACATAGATCTTCTGAACTTCAATCTTCGGCACGAAATCAGCCACCTGCAAGATGCAAACAGCCTGGCTCCCTACAATAACGAACGTCTAATCGCACGTATAAAGGCAGCTTCGGCTACGATCGGCGCTCTCGTGACGCCCTCTGCCGTTGACATGTGGAATCGACCCACGATAATTGATGCATTTCGGGCGGGCATAGGACCGGTTGAGTATACTAGTGCGCTCGGTGCAACCTCACTAAGCGCTCTCGCAGCCGTAGCAATGGCATGCGGCCTAGTCTATAATCCGCATGGAGCCATGCACGCGTTTTCGCTTTGCGAATATAAAGCTAACCACTTCTCGAGAAAAAACCAACACTTCCAACCGTTTTCACAAGCTTAATATCTGAAGAGATGGCTCTCTTGGCCTTCGGTCAATTCCTTGCCCGTATCGTTCTTGGCATGGGTTGACGCACATCCTAACGGTGAGGCCTGATCATTGACTTCATTTTATAATTATTCTATAATAATTGTGTACTTCGTTGAGACGATGCAATGTCTCCAGAGTATGATCAAAAGCTCTCTGTCTTTCTTTTGCAGTTCGGTGCACTATTTTGCACAAGCTTAGCGCATTTAGCTGCAACAACAGCACTACCTCCAATCCCGTCACACAGAAAGTGGGAAAAGCCATGAAGGACCGCTCCGGGCTGTCGACCATCATGCACGTGCTGTGCTATGGTGGCTTGGCGACCGCGATTGCCATCACGCTCGTCATGACGATCAACGGGAAGCGCATCACCGTCCAGTGGTACGACCCCTTCTCCTGGTTTTTGGGGCCCCTCACGTCGGTGGGTCTGGTCCCCGTCATGATCGGAACGGGTCTCGCACTGATCACCTCGATCATCATCGTGGTTCGGTACTGGAGGGGGCGCCGCTCTGCTGCATAGAAATAATGCAGCCGTAGAGCGCACGTAGAGTCCGCGAGGTAGGTGACCTGTCGGTCGAGAACAGAGAGCTTCCAGGAGAGGAGGAGGTGGCGTAGCGTCGATGATTGGTGTGCTGTATTGCACCCATTATCTTCACTATTCTATCCCCTTTCTCTCCTGGCAGTTCCCCAGATACATAAGGTTTTGTGTGTTTAGGAAACTGCCAATCCAAATCCTACACTTCAAGCTCTAAAAATAAGCTCATTGCTGTCGGTCTCTGAGCCAGAGGATGTAGCACATTATGCTTGCTATTTCTTGAACATATGGTATAATTATTTTCCAGTGAAGAACATGAATGCGCTGCCGATACCAGTGGTCCGCTCAGTCGGTGAATTGACCGAGCGAATCGAGGCTAACCTGCAAAGCGATACCCCTGATCCGGCAATTATCTTCCGGGGTGATAGTGACCCACGGAGTACTTTTGATGCGGTCAGTCGCCTTAAGCCCGACGGAGTTAATCCCCAAGCGCTGCTAGTAACCGCCTGGTTTGGGCCTGAGGTAACTCGCGTCCACCTTGATGCACAATCAGTAGCCTGGTGGGGTCTAAGGCGGCAAGTTAAGGGAGTGGCGACAATTCATGCCGCAAACTCTACGTTTACTCCATCCGAGATCCGTTTACATAATCCCGATATCATTCGACCGCTCTACTTTGGAAGCGGGGATACGCCCTTTGTGTCCAGGGATGAGGCTGATAGAGTCGCCAGGGGAACGGATACACTGTCGTTAGTTGATGAAAGGCTCAGAGGCCCTGTTTACGAGGGTCGAGCTATACCGGGTGACACGGTACTGATTGCCCATGGTTTAATTGAGGGCGGCTCGGACGGGTATCTGCAAGTGCCTGCCTTGCATGGGGTAGTCGACAAAACTCCTGACCACCTAGCGGCTAGCATTATTAATAGTAACGTAACGATTGAATTTGGAGGCTTTATTCCTGATCAGCGGCGACTGGATGCCTTCAATCGACAGTCACTCCAGGAGTGGGCTGATGCCGCTTAACGTTTGCGCCGCGTGGCTCTAGCAACTATTGGCACGGGCATGCTGCACTATTAGTAGACTTGGAGCGAGGCGGTGGCATGGTGGACAACGATAGTGACCACCGAGTTTACGTCGGCAAGTCGGACCATGTAATAAGCTTGCCTGATGACCAGGGGCAGCTGATGTGCAAATTCGGAGGTCAGACTTACTCAATGCATCATCCGGTTGGCGAAGGTTTTGCTCAATACTAAGAAGATCACCCTATGCTCAGTCAAGAGCCTCAAGTTAGTCTTGAGGATTATGCCAGAGTTTATAGTGATCTCATTGGGCGTTAGGCCTGTGTGTTCTATAGTGTCGGAGCGCCCCGTGACTACGGGGTTCTGCGGATGCGTGCAACTTTTTGGCCTCAGATACGTACAATAGGCATGATGCACGAAACAGAAGTAATCGCCGCTATTCAAAACGGCAATGATCGCTACGCGGAGCTGGTAGAGCGATATCATGTTGGGCTTATCATTCACTGCGAACAATTGGTTGGCGACCGTGATGAAGCCGAAGACATCGCCCAGCAAGCATTTATAAAAGCCTATATGGGGCTGCAAAAATTTGACCCTGCGCGGGCGCGGTTTTCGACTTGGCTCTACAAAATTGCTACTAACCTGGCAATCGACTATTTGCGTCAACACCGGCGGCGCGTTGACGTTGCAGACATCGAAGCGATGGCCGAAGTCAGCATGCCAACCTATCTGGAAGATGAGGAGAAACAAGAGGTGCAACGAGCGGTGCGCGGTTTGACGCCGCCCCAGTACCGCTGGGTGGTTGAGGCGTACTACTGGGAGGGTAAAAGCTACCAGCAGATTGCCGATGAGCTGGCAATTCCGTTAAATACGCTGCGCTCGTGGATGCGCCGCGCCAAGCTACAACTAAGGGAGACATTATCATGAAAAACACCTCGGGACTCGATCAGAAACTCATTGCTGCTCGTGCGCGCACTGCCAAGGGCAACGCTGCATTTGTGGCTCGAACGATGCAAGCAGTACAGCAGACAATGGCTGCTGAAACTTTTGAGCGTTCGCTGCGTACAACGAATGCAACTAAACAAAGGAATTTCAGTATGCATAGTATACGTTCTCGTGTCGCTCGCCTGAGCAAAGCAACAACTATTGGGCTGGGTATCGGTACCCTAGCGGTTGTCGGTGGATCGGCGTTTGCCGCATATCAATTATGGTCGAATGCTTCTACCCAGGTTACAGGTAATGTAGTGCATCTAAGCAATTGCCGTGACGGTGGCGACAAAAATGTTGTCTATGTTGACCCCTCAAACGCGAGTAACGCTACTACAGAAGCGATTGTGCTGCGAGCTAACTGTGAAATTGATAATATCATGCAATATACCTATGCAAGTCTGCACGTAGACACGAGTGCAGTGCGCTATCCATTTACGGTGACTGCGGTGCAAAAGGATGCTATTGAGGTAGTCGATCCTTTGGGAGCCAAGCAAAAACTGCCAATTGCGTCGGAAAAGACGACATTTATTGCCGGCGGTGTGCAAACGGATGCCAGCCAGTTCAAGGCTGGAGACGCGGTGGCTTACGTGGGTGTCGGGACAGGCCAACCGGTAAAAGCGCTTATTAAACTAAGCGAGGCGGCTACCTATTACACGCCAGAGATGCAGAACAAGATCATTACGTGGCAGCCCTGCCCAGGCAACCCTGCCGACAACTGCGACATGGATAGTGGCCCGCTGAGCGGTGTGGATATTCACCCTTGGGGTGAGACTGGTGCGAACCCGGGCGTGGCTAGAGGAGATTGGAAGACAGTCGAAGGTAAGTTGGTAAGTAAAACAGCGGATGCGTTTGTTATCCAGGGAACTTCCGGCGCGCAGTTTACGGTGCACACTACCGAAGATTTGATTGATGAGTTCAATACGCAATATGGTAAAAATTATGGCGCTTCTGGCTCATCGTCTAACCTGGTTATTAATCCCGGTAGCACGCTGACGGTTACCTATATCCAAGCGCACGGCGAAGATGCGCATGTTATTGGAGCTAACGAAATCAAAGATGTGACACTGGCCGTTATCGGCAGCGGTAAGACCGGGCCGGTACGGGTTTACTAGCGGCGCACTGTTTTAGGAACGAGAGGTTGACGCGCGGTATGCTGCATCAACCTCTTTTATGTTGCTGCGAACTCGTACTTAAGGACCCTTTATCGGAATCTGCCAATCGGCGGCGGCCGTACTTATGCTGTAGTATTGTGTGCTGTACCATGAAGCTTATGCTTAAAGCACCTCACAGAGGTGCTTTTTATTTGGTATCATAGGCTTATGAAATTAGTGATTATTCGCCATTCTGAAACAAACAAGGCTGCTGACCTACCCGGCGAACCTGATGCACTTAGCCCTGCTGGTCATTCACAACTAGAAAAACTAATTGAGATATGTCGCAACGAGAATGTTGAAGCCATCTTCTACTCCACTCAATCACGGGCGCTATCTACGGCAGAAGCGCTTAGCTCTGTCTTGAATGTGCCATCAATCGAGCTGCGTGGTCTTGAAGAGCGGAGCTTCGGTGACTGGGACGAATGGGAGTGGTCACGAATCGCAGCTGAGTTGGACAAGCTAACGATTGAAGAACGTTATACCTTTGTGCCGCCAAACGGTGAATCCTGGCAGCAGATGGAGATGCGACTGCGCACTGCTTTGGCTGAAATTGTAACCAAGAAATACGAATCGGTCGCAGCTGTGATGCACTGGGGGTCAATCCGGGCGCTTCTACCGGTTGTTAAAAATGAGCCAAAAGCTTCCACGCTGGACATGAGTGTTAAGTATGGGCAGGCTTTTATTGCTGATTATGAGGCCGGAGTTGAATAGGCATTATGGATTTTAAGCGAGTTCAAATCACTACTACGGTGCCACTAGAAAATACCGATGCTGTGCGTAAGGCATTAGGTGATGCCGGAGCTGGTATCCTGGGTGACTATAGTTTTTGCAGTTTCTCCGTAATCGGTAAAGGGCGTTTTATGCCGTCTGAAAACGCCAACCCGCACATAGGCGAGGTAGATAAGCTAGAGGTTGTTGAGGAAGAGCAGATTTCGGTTAACTGCGACCTCAAAGATGCTAAGCGGATAATTACTGCGCTAAGAGTAGCTCATCCTTACGAAGAGCCACTTATCGATGTTGTGCCACTCATTAACGAGGTAGACCTCCCATAGTTATTCATTGCTTGCTCCTAGATTAGAATGGCGCTCAGGTTAAACGTCTTCACTAGATGCTCGAGTCTTGCGTCATCGTATACGTTCATTGCAGATGTTTGCAACGCGTCAACTATGCTGCAATAAGCTCAGGGAGTTCACTCAGTGTATCTAAGATGAACAAACACTTCCCTTCTACTTCGGGCTGTTTGAGGATATAGCCCCACGGACCGCGCCTGATGAGCGCCGTTTGCATACCGGACTGTTGGGCGGGGCCGATGTCATTGTCTAGACGGTCACCGACATAGAGGATTTCCTGGGGCGGACAGCCTAGTTCTTGTGCGATGCGCGCAAAAAAGGCTGCCGACGGTTTTTCGACGCCCCACCCATCGGATGTACCAATGGTGTCTACTGGTAGTGACAACGACCGTAAAATGCCTTCGGCACGCGCCGTTTGGTTGCCGGCAAGCGCAACGTGCAGACCTTGCTCCTGCAATGCAGCTAAACAGGCCCGGGCATCGGGGTATAGATCATCTTCGCTAAATGTTTCTGCCTTGCCTGCCTGGGCACGCTTTTCGCGCTCTTTTGCTAAGTCGAAGCCGGGTGCAAAATGCTGAAATGTCTCGCGGTAGTCGCCGCCCCGCGCTAGTACTGCACCAAAAACGGCTGAAAAAGTGTGGCGTGGTATGCCAAGCCAATCGGCCCAGGTCCCGTATTCCCGAGTCTCGTTAACAATTGTCTCCCCAACATCAAAACATACTGCGGTAATTTTGGTCATCCGTATAAGTATACCCCATACAAACGGACCTCTCTCCGCGCTTGTGTCCGAGTAGGTACCCGGTAGCGTTTTAGACGGCTAGGAGAGATGCTGGTGATGATGGTGCTCGTGATGGTGTGGGGCGGCGTTGGTGGTGAGCGAATCAAGCATTCGTTGCGTGGCTTGGGCGATTTCGGCGACGCCGCGGTTAAAGGCTTCCTCGTTAGCCTTGGACGGTGCGCGGTAGCCAGAGACTTTGCGCACAAACTGCAGCGCGGCGGCTTCAACTTCTTGGGTTGTAGACGCGGGCTCAAAATTAAACAGTGGTTTGATGCTGCGACACATAGTATTACAGAAAACCCTCTTTGTCGTCTGTGGCGGTTGTTCGGGCTAGTGCTACGGCGCAGTCAACGAGCTTGGCTGCGGCTTCATCGGTAAATGGTTGCTTCATTACTGTAAGTATACGATAAGGATTGTTTAAGTGGATAATGGGGTGTTGTTTGGAGTGTCGTGACTCTGCTGTGAGTATGCACTGGGTTCTCTGTCGGTGATTGTGGACAGAAGTAGGAAGATATTTTACTACTATGATATAGTACACCGAGTTCTTTAACACCCCTGTCCTGAATTTCTACACACGAGGCGGTGACTGACGTGACACTTCGAAAGCTGCACTGGGGTAAGATCGGCAAGCTCCTGTGGATGCTCTTCTGCCTGGGCAGTGTTGGACTCGATGTCGTGACTGGGTACCACTCCAGCATCTCTGTGCTGGAGCGGATCCGGCCGCTTCAGGTGCTCGAGGACCTGGGTGTCGCCATTGTGGCCATCGCGGTTGGAGCGGGCAGTATGCGGCTCCATCCATGCCTTAAGTGGTGGATTGGGAGGCCGTTCATGTGGCTGCACCGCCGCCGGCGCAAACTGCCGCCACTGAGTGTTGACTCGCCCGGTAATTTCAATCTCGCCCCGATGCGCTTACCGGTGTTGGGGCCGATCTATGCGGTGGCGTTCGCCTTCATCTTACCGCAGGTGGCACTGATCGAGGAGCGCGTCTTCCGCTCCGGGACTACCTCGTGGGGGAATGCAATGGTGCGTAGCCTGATCTTTGCCGCCGTGCACCTCCTTGTAGGTGCGCCGCTCTGTTGGGCGCTTGGTATTTGGGTTGCGGGGATGTGGTTTAGCTATTGCTACTTCCACGGTGACTTGCTTGCCGCGACCGTGCATCACACGACCTACGACCTCTTTATGATGGCGCTAATGGCCGTGGCACTATTCATCGGTCGAGTGCCCTTGCGTCGACATCGGCACATCGCGGCCCACGCCGCCCGTTAGGCGCTCAGAAGGGATAGTTTCAAGAACCTAAGGCCCTGGAGATTGGCCTCCAACTCCCAAGGGGGCGTAGCCGATGTTGCGTCTGCGACGTTAACTGCACCCCCTTGCTCATCATGCTGGTTGTGATGGCTTGCTTCCAGTTATGTTTGCGTGATTGTCACTGTATATCTGCTTAGCCCTTGGCGTAACGCGGAGCACCTACCCTACCGTATCTAGTATCATTAATTGAGTAAGGACAAAAAGGATATGCGTATGAAACCTCGTTTGAACGTGATTACTCTAGCCGTGGATAACCTGGAAAAATCCTTGGCGTTTTATCGTGACGGCTTGGGCTTACCCTCGGAGGGCATCATCGGTACGGAATTTAAGGGCACCGCAACTGAGCCTTCTGGTGCGGTAGCCTTTTTTGAGCTCCAAGGCGGGCTTATTTTTGCGCTGTATCCTCGGACCGAACTGGCCAAAGATGCCAATAAAACCCTGGGGCTGCCTAGCATGACTGAATTCAGCCTGGGCTACGCCGTCAATTCAAAACAAGCGGTAGACACACTTTTGCAAAAGGCGGAAGCGGCTGGCGCAACGGTAACCGACAAACCGCATGGTCGGCCATGGGGTATTTACTCGAGCTATTTTGCGGATCTTGACGGGCACTTGTGGGAGGTTATCTATAATCCTGGGCTCGTTGCCGAAGAATAGCACTCTTGGCTAGTGGTTCTGCTGATTTGGGGTTGGATTCTTATGACAACTAGATTGACCGCCCGTGTTGCGGTGTGCTCAAGATGTTGCACGCAGTTGACTAATATGTATATTTATGGTAGTATAAATTGTCTTTGTGAGGATTGAACTCCAAAGTACATTGACAAGTTGAGACAGAACCACGAGGAGGCAAGCCGCTTGCGTAAACACCAGGCTTATACGGCTACTTGTCTTCTTGTGTTTTGAAGTTTAAAAACATACTCGCAACCGATTGCGGGCTAACCCTCGGGTTTGAGAAGGCTGCTGGACTTACCGAAAGGATGTACTGCCATGGCAGCGATTGACTGGCGGCCGGCACAGCTCGTTGGGTATGTCACCGTGACCGGTGACTGCGCAATGGACGAGGTCGTTACCGACGACGTCCGACGAGTCGCCGCGCTCCTGGCATACGCCATGCAGCCGGACAACAAGCCGTTCACCGTCGGCAGCTACAACCCCGCCAACCAGTCCTTCGCCAACGTGAGCACCTCAGGCCCCTACATCTCCCCCTGTGGCTACATGAGCACCAGCAAGGACTACAAGATCGGCGAGACCAATGGCCTCGTTGCTGTGACGAACTCCCTTCTGGCGCACTACGCGTACTGCCACCTCTCGGACGTCGACCCCGGCGACTGGGAGCTCATCAAGCAGCTGGCCGCGGCGTTCGAGCCCATGCCCGACGGTGAGCAGCTGGAGAATCTCCTGCGGCCCAAGGGCAGCCCGTTCGCGCTCAGTTTCTGACAGACGTGGCAGGCAAGGTTGCGGGCGGTATGGATTGTGGCGAGGGGATTCCCTTGCTGCATGTTTTTCCAAACTTCCCGTCTCCTTGTCTGCCACTTCACGAATGTGCGTTCGTGCTGATGAGTTCCAAAAGGACGAAAGTGGCCGAGCTAAGCTCCCGAGACTGTCGGGATTATACCTGGACCTGCCTGGGCTTTCAGCGTAGTGTTTTTTGATTAGACTCTCCATTCCTTACCTTAACTCACGGAGGCCACCCATAAACTGTAAGAATTCTTACAGTTTAGCGGAGCGATCCATTGGAAAGTGGGGCGGGCCTGTGCGGCCCGTGTATCTCAATAACTTAAGGAGGAAGCATGCAGAAAGCAAATAGGTTCTTACGAATGATGCTCAGCAGTGTGTTGTGTCTTGCTAGTATCACGGCCGTGCCAGCGGCAGCGCTGGCGGCAACGCCTGCCGTCAATCCCACGACTACCGGCCAATCGGGACGTACACCATTCACGGGTGCGGCCCCAACGGTGGCTACTAATAGGCTGTCATCACTCGGTGCGGCAAACACTCTGGTTCCCCCGCTCCAATCTAATAATTCAGTCCATGCCAACTGTCCACCCGGAACATCGTGCCAGGTAGCACTGGCTGGACTAACCGACGGCGGCTGTAACTGGTCTATGGCAGATCGCCCACATGACCTGCCGGTGTACGGTATTAACGAACACACCACGGAGGGTACACTCCAGGATGCGCTGGCCGAAGCACAAGACACCACGCACTGCGTGTCGTGGAACTATCTAATTGACCAACAAGGTACTATTTATGTTTCGGTGCCAGCAGACAGTCTCTCGTACGATGCTGCCAACTGGTGGTTTAATACGCATTATATAGAAGTTGAGCACATTGGCTTCGCCGAAGATTGCTCTACCCTGACACCTGCCGAGTATGCGGCGTCGGTTAAACTGGACCGTTGGCTGATTAGTAAATATCACATTCAGGCTAGCGCTGCCACCATCACGGGCCATGACAGCGTACCGGGTGTAAATGACCGAGGTCAGGCAAATCAGCATTGGGACCCCAGTGTCTGCTGGCCTTGGGCACAGTACCTGGCAAAAGTGGGTGCACCCATTGAGCCGACTGCTTGGCCTGGTTCGCCAGTAGTGACGATCAAGACTGATGATAGTAAGCAGTCGGTAGAAAACTGCCCTGGTGCAGGCTTTACCAACTGCACGGCAGCGGCGCAGCCGACCACTAATTTTGTAGCACTCTACACTGCCCCGAGTACATCAGCGCCGCTCGTGAGTGATCCCTACTTACACGCCGACGGTTCGGCGGGCAGCGATGCCATGCAAGACTGGGGTGACAAAGCGGTTACTGGCCACGATTATGTGGTGATAGGCCGTAAGACCGGCTGGACCGAAATCTGGTACGGAGGCCAGGCTGCCTGGTTCCAAGATACTGGCCATGTTTCTGTCCCGACTGCCGCCAAACTAGTGGTGCCAAAGGGTGACACTCCGGTGGCAATCTACGGCCGTCCGATGCCGGAATATGACGCCACTGGCTGGGACAACATCCCGTACGACCATCAAAGCCAGGTTGCGCTTACTAAATACAGCATGCTAGCAGGCCAAGCCTACTCTATTGCTGCGGCTCCTGCTCCGCGCACCGATTACGCTGAAGGCTGCAACCTGGCAGATTGCACTGGCCCTGGTGACACCACCGTTGTCATTGGCAACACCAAATACATTGAAATTTCGTGGAATCATCGCTTTGCATTTGTGAAGGCGGATGATGTGACCGTGAAATCACCGTATTAGTTTGTGTAGATGACTCGGGCAGCCTGAAGAGGGCATGCGCTTGCCAGAATAACCCCGGAGCTAGTCCGGGGTTATTCTAATACAAAGTAAATGCGACTAGAAAATAAGCAATTGTCTTATACCGGCCCGACTGTTAGAATGGGGCATCTCCTCTTTATAGGTGTTTTGTCTGTTTGCCTCTGCGCAAATACTGTTTATTTTGTATGTTTTTTTCTGCTAGATCATTTTTGCGAGATATTGACGCCCAGCCTGGCGTGCGACGCCGCCTCTCGGGCCCGGCGTATCTTCGCAGCCCTCAGAAGCGCCTAGTTGATAGATATGGTGCGCGCCTACTCGCAGAGGCGTGTGGGCCTATTGTTCGGCTGGGCCGATTGGCGGTGTACGCCGATGATAGAGGTCCGACACTCATTACACTGCCAAGAGTTGGCATGGACGGAAAGGAGTTCGGGCAGTATAAAATCCGGACTATGCGGGAAGGGTCTCAGAAACAGAAGGTGGTGGTTGGCCCGAAGTACCCGGATGATCCCCGCATTACACGGGTAGGAGGTCCACTTCGCGGGTGGTCGATTGATGAATTACCACAGCTCAGAAATGTACAAGAAGGTACGATGTCTCTGGTGGGTCCGCGGCCTGTGTCGCCCGAGGAATTTAAAGCTTTTAGTGATATGGACGAGGACTTTGGTCCAGCATATATAGCTGGTAGGCCTGGCATGACAGGGCTCGAGCAAGTAAATGGACGGGGTCAATTGGAGCCGCATCAACGTATTAAGATGATTGAGCAGTATGTTGGAGAAGCCTCATTGGCGCTCGATGTGGAGATATTAGCGAAGACCATCAAGGCTGTAGTGGGTCAGGAGGGCGCCTACTGACGTATACTGCTCGGGACATTGGTCTGAATCGTAAAGCCGAATAGTTCCTTGATTTTTTATGCGGTTCGTTGTATTACAAGGTTAGTCTCCATGAAGAGTGGACGACTAGGACATTTCGGTCGGTTGCGCTTTTAAGTGCACCTCGGGGAGGTTGTCGTGATGATCGACTACCGCATGGCCGACGCCGTTATCTACACTGGGCTGTCCGGCTATCTAACCGCCTCAGTGCTGTGGGCTACTCGCCAGCAGCACGCACAAACCAGGTCCGGCGCACTGATGACGCAGCGGAGGCGGTACACCTATGCGCTGTTCGCGCAGGGCATGGCTGCTGCCAGTGTGCTGTGGTTGCTCTCCACCGGCACGGTAGGGAGTATGACGCAAGCCGTCAAGGGCTGGTTTGTGCTCATCGGTCCGGCTGACGGTATCATTGTCGCAGGACTGCTGTGCCACGCTCTGTCTCTGGTGCTGTCGCCGCTGGTATGGGGTTACCTGTACTATTACCGGCCGCAGACGGACGAGCCTCGCGCGGAAAGCGTCACGCGACACTGACGCGCTGCGTCGGTAACGAAGAGTCGGCGGGTTGCTATTTGTCGGCCGGTTTGAAAAACCGATCGCGTACTCGTCAATCCCCTGCTCAGCCGAGCACCCCACTGTCCGCTTGGCAGCACACTGTTCCCTTTCGGGAAAAAACAGTGTGCTGCCCTAACCAGCGCCCTGAAGTAATTCAAGGCGCTGGTTTTGCGGAAGCGACCCACCCAGCCTAGCTATTTTTCAAGTACAATCTGATATATAATACGCCCGCTTTGGCCTTCTGAAGGCTAAAGTTCTTTAACACGCTCTCTATAACGTTTGATGGTGCAATTTGTCTGCACGCCATGCAGGCAGGTTCCACCATCAAACAGCTACCCATCCCCCGCTAGGAAGGAAACCCGCGCCATGCCGAACGTTGTGAAGACGATTAGGCTCGACCGAAACACCGATGGGGACAGTGCCGCCATCCCGTCTATCGAGACGAGGGGCGAAGCGACCGTCTTCGTGGATCGGGTCATCAAAACCCCCTATGGCACTTACACTGAGGTACGAGACGAATGGCATAAGACCATAAGCTTTCTGATGAACGGCAGCCTCCTGCGCCCTATTCATATGGACCGCCAGCCCTGCCCTAACGTTGTGGAAGAGCGGTGGTTTTGGGGGCGGTTACCTCGTGGCATCGCTGGCAATCTGCACTACCTGCTGGTCACCCGCGGTCCAGGAGGTCGCCTACTGGCCAGTTTTGACGGTGAGCGGGCAGACATCCTTGACGCCAAGAGTATGGTCGGCAGACTGAGGTAGCGTAGAGAGCGTGCGGGTGGGGACCAGAAACGGGGGTGATTGAGCGAACTTGCTCTGTTTTATTCACCCCCCTGGTCCTCACCCAAACGCTTCAAGATATTGAGCTTTATCACAAGAAAATTTGACCAGCCTGGTTTTGTCGGGCTGTGCTGAGTTGTCTGGAAAAAACAGTAAAAATTTATGCTGCTTGGCCAATGCTTTGGCTGGTTACATAGGGTGATATGGAAAACGAACCACCCACAACCCTGCCCCCTCTGCCCGATACAACCCCCGATAGTTCCGCACCCGATAGGCGGCGCTGGCCTGTAGCGGTCGCTACGCTAACGGCATTGGCGCTAGTCGCCGTAGCTGGTTGGCGGATTAACGCTACGCATGGGAGTCATGCACACCCCGTGGCAACGCCCAGCGGCGAAGCTTCTGCCTCGCTGCTTGGAGAGCAGCTACAGGCAGACCAGTTTGCCCAGCAAGTTGGCGAATCGCTAGTGGCGTCGCATCAGGATAGTAATGGCGGCTGGCGATTCCCGAGCGAAATCCAGTCACCGCACTTCCAAACCGACCGGGATGTAGGCGCGGCCAGTGTGCTGATGGGTTTTTTGGCGCTCGACAGCCAATATTCCAAAGATAGCCGATGGCTGAATGCTGCGAAACAAACAGCGACCTGGCTCGAAGCGGTTTCGAAGCAAGATGCTGCGGGCGGTCGCTATTGGCCTGATTATGCTGACAAGGGCAAGGTATCAGAATCGTACTATACCTCGTTCGACGATGGCACAATTGGCGTTGCTGATGCCTTTTGGCGACTGTATGAACGCACAGGGGATGCACACTACAAGACAATCGCTCAGCAGGGTGTGGAATGGACAATGGCGCATGCCGAGAATGTTGGGTTAAGCGGTGGCGATGCGGTCTATCGTTGGAAATATGATGTCGGCCCTGCTGGCGATGCGCAAGATTACGAAATGGGTATGGGTGAAGGCCAGGTTGGGATTGTGGATGCGCTCACGACCTTCTATACGCGTACCAAAGATACTGACCCGGCCTTTGCGGCAAAGTGCAAAAATTACATTGCCGGTGGTTTGCGGTATATCAATGCTGTGCAGGCAGCACTGGGTGGCAATGATGGCGACAGCCGGGCTTTGCCAGAGGTGGGGGTGATTGGCCAGGACGGTGATACGCTTATGAACACAGGCTACCTTTCGGGTGCGGCCGGCCTGAATTATATGTATCTGCACCTCTACCAGGCACTGGGTGGCGCGCAATATTTGCAGCAGGCTGAGAAAACCCTGAGTTGGCTCAATGCTACCAAGACGGATTTTGGCCACGGTACGGCTGCGTGGAAAATAGCGACTGACCCACAGGACGACAACACGGAAGATACGGTGACGTACAATCACTATGCGACGGGGGTTGAGGAAGGTAACGCTGGCATTGGCTGGTCTATGCTGCAGGGATACAACCTGCTGCGCCAAAAAAATGATCCGAATGCGGGCGGATATCTGACTGCCGCTAAGCAAGCAGCTGATTGGCTCCTTAAGACTGCCACAAACGATAAGAATGGCGGACTATCGTGGCCTGAATACCAGAACCCTGCTTCCCCGTTAACCCATGCTAATTTGGATAATGGTGCGGCCGGCATCAGCGTGTTCCTGATGGATGTGTACCGGTCGACCGGCGACAAGCGGTATCTAGAGGGTGCTCAAGCTGGCCAAGAATGGCTAGTCGCTACTGCTACGAATAAGGACGGCAAAGTATATTGGAAGGATAGCGACGAAGGCTCGTCATACGCTAACGACCCTTCGTGGCACTGGGGCGAAAGTGGCGCGGCGGCGTCATTTATTCGCTTGGCTGGGGGTGAACTGGATATGCCTGGCGAGCAGCCGGGGCTAGTTGGAACGAACTAAAGTACTAGGGCTCGTTTTTTGGCGTCTACTTCTTCCTCTTGTTGGTATTCTTTGACGTCATAACTTGGTTGCATGATACAAAAAGCACTCTCGATCGAGAGTGCTTTTTTGGGGCTGGCAGTATCGCTAATTGGCGAGACTGGCTGAGGCGCCTGTACCATTGCCATTGGTGGCATTACCCGTGTCGCTGCTGTCGGCATGGGTGTTGTCGTTCACGGTTGCGTTGCCTGTTGAGGCAGTCTGGTTGTTCGTGTTGGTGACACAAATGTTGTTATTGTTGGCCACCGATATGTTATTCTTGACTTCGCTCGTAATCTTATTCACCGATTCGGGGCCGGTGTTGCTTATGGCTGCCCTTTCGATAACTACCGGTGGTATGCTAGGGGCTGCCACTGCCACCGTAGGAGCTGCGACGTGTGCTGGTGCTACGGCTGCTATTGGCGCGCTGGCCATATGAGCAACACTGGGCTGTAGGCTACCGCCGCCAAACCCGCCAAACCCGCCTGCTCCACCGCTTGGCTGATGTCCTGGCACAACGATACTTGCTCCAGCGACATGTGGGGTGCTCACTCTTGGGCTGATGACATTGCTTGCTGCGTGCGGTGGAATAAACAAGCTCTGGCCACACGCGTTGGTGCCAGCTGCGGCACTGGCGGCGTTATTAATACGTATCGTAAAGTTAGTGCTGTTACCGTTGCTGGCATTGCCGCTAGTGGCGCTGCCGCCAAAGCTGCCGTCGTGGTTGGCGCTGGCTGGCCAACCGAGCAACCAAACAGGGCTATTGGTATCAAGGTATGATTGTGCGCCGTTCCACCAGTTGCCAAAACTTTGGCCGCTGGCCTGCCAGGCTGCTGGGTCGTAGCTGGCCCAATCATTGCCGGTAGGTGCCCAGGAGAGGTTGTCTCCAGCGCCATTCCAGCCATTGCCTGTCCCGTGTTGTGCCATCCAGTCGGTGACGCCGCTGCGCCAGCTGTTATAACTAAGCCCATTTGCTTGAGCTGCTGCTGGGTCGAGTGCAGCCCAACCATCCCAACCAAAACCGCCAGTGTTGTCTTCTACGGTTGCATTGCCGCTGCGTGCTGACTGGTTGTTCCGATTGTTAACCGAGACGGCGTTATTATTTTTGATTGTGCAGGTGTTCTTTACCTCTGTATCGATGCGGTTCGAAGAATCTGGTCCGGTGTTAGTTATGGTCTGTGCCGAAGCGATACTGGTGAATCCGAAACTGGTCATTGTTAGTGCCGCTGCTAGTACTGGTAGGCGGCGAAGCCATGTAGTTCTGCCCATATTTCCTCCTTACTCCTACTCTTGGTAAGGCCAACTATACGGTTGGAACGGTGCTAGAAACTGTCGATTTTTTTACTATTTAGCAAATATTGGCTCGATTGCGTGCATTTAGCGGTGATATGGCAAGCCCGCGTTGATGGTGCTGGCGCGGTAAAGCGCCTCAAGCGTGACAACCATTGCGAGGTCGTGCGGTAGTGTGAGGCGGCTGAGGCTCCACTGATGGTCTGCTGCCCTACGGATTTCTTGCGGTAGGCCATCCGGGCCGCCAACCATAAGACAGACCTCGCGGGCCTCTAGCTCTCGTTTTACGAGAAAGGCGGCTAACTCCTGGCTATTGAACATCTTTCCTTCTATTTCCATTGCAACAGTGCACGAGCCGGTAGTTACTTCTTTGAACTTGGCGATATCATCGGCGTATTTGTCGGCAAGGTGGGTTACGCGTACGGTGTGTAAACGCTGCAGGCGTGCCAGGTAGTCATCCCAGCCTAAAGCGGCGTAGGTAAGCTTCGGTTTGCCGACGGTAACAATATGGAGCTTCATACAGAACATAATACGGCAAGCCGGAGATAATTTAGTGATTATCGGCCATGTGGAGGCAAAAATAGGCCGCCTATTATAAAATATTTCTGATATTGTCAATAGGAATAATTACTTATTAAAGTGCGGATGGTCCTTTATGATGTGCCTGATCCTGTTTCGGCCTGAGCCTAGAGATAGATCCTTAATAACTTAGATAGGTTCTTGACATAGTTACCCGTGCGAGCGCGGCTGAAGCTGCTTTGGTATGGGTAACTATCGAAAGGGACAACCTCGTGACCATCACTACCTCCTCGGACGTGCGCGACACCAGCTTCCCTCCCATCGAGCATGGGGCGGTTGCGGTACTGGTGCCGGCACACAATGAGGCGGCGCAAATTAAAGCAACGATTGAATCGTTGCTTGCACAGTCGCGGGTGCCACACATTGTGGTTATTTGCGACAACTGCACCGATGACACGTACGTCATCGCGGCCGGCTTTCCTGGAGTGACCGTACTGGAGACCGCGGGTAACAGATACAAAAAGGCAGGTGCGCTTAACCGAGGTATTGAATACCTCCTACACCAGGAGAAATTCCCCGAATTCGTCGTAACCATCGACGCCGATACCATCCTCGATCAGTACTTCATCGAGCGCGCCGTCCGCCACCTGCACAGTGATGGCAAACTCGGCGGCTTGAGCGCAGTCTGTAGAGGTAAGAGAAGCCTGACCGAGTGGCCACTTCCCCAGCCCGAACCCGACAAGATTGGACATCACGGCCGGCCCTCATGGCCCAAGCGTGCCCAGTACTCGCTCACCCACCCGACCGCCTTTCTGAGGGCAGCCACATCGGCAACGTTGTACTGGTTCCAGATGGCGGAATACGCGCGTGCCGGCGAGCTGCGGCTCCGCACCAACATCCACACCATGGCCGGTGCGGGGTCGATCATGCGGACACAGGCCATCTTTGATGTGCTGGAATCGCGCCCGAACCTGTACGCCGAGCGGCCCGACAACCTGGTCGAGGACTACGAACTGACACTCGAGATGAAGCGTTGGGGTTGGCGGTGTACTAACAATTACCACTGCATCGCGCATACCGACCTGATGCCCACACTGCCCATACTGCTGCGACAGCGCATCCGCTGGGTACGTGGCACCATCACGGAGCTGCGGCGACGTGGCTGGCGGCCCGAGACCAGAGCTAGCATCCTCACGATCGCCTACGGCTACCTCAGCCTGCCGCTGTACTGGCTGCTGAACGGTTTTTTCTTCTACCGGCTGACACAATCTGGTGGTGCGCAGCACTGGTTGACGTGGCTCTGTGCCGCGGTGCTGAGTTTGTTCCAGGCGTTTGTCCTGAGGACAATAGGAGTCAGGGCAATACTGATTGGCGCCCTGCTCATTCCTGAGCAGTTGTATGGTCTGGTACGGCACACTTGGCTCGTCATGAGTCTGGTCAAGTCGTTCCGGCGCACCGACCAATCCTGGGAATAATCCTACTCCCACGGATTTCATCGCATCACACCACACCCAAAGAAGGAGAGAAAAGCAAGTGTCCAATTACGTGAGTGGCGGGGGTAGTACGACTGGTGTCGCCGTGTTGGCCTCGACCGGCATGTCCGTGAACACCAACTGGTACGCCGTGGTCATCTTGTTGGCCTGCGTACTGGGCGCAACGCTCATGTTCACGGCCCGGCGGCGCAGTCACGAGGGTGGCTCAAGCTCTACCAGCTGACCGACCCGAGCTGTTCGTGTTCTCCCCTCCTGGCCAGGATTCTTCCGGCCCGGAGGGGACGCACAGCCTATCTAAGTTATTTTTTGTATATGCACGTATGGCTAAGCTGTTAGCCCTAAGTGGTGTACAAAAGGGGCGGAAGGATTTGTCGACTGGTACTACGAAATACCGAATCATAGGTTTTATATCGGTAGCCTGCCGGCGCTGCCAGAGCCTCTAGGGGTTGATATAGATATATTTTAGTATATAATACTGTGCGCTTTGAGACTGAAAAGAGTCCAAAGTACTTTAACATGCTCTCTGTATCTGTTGGATGGTGCAATCTGCTTGCATATTGCTGGTAGTTTGTGCCACCCAACGCCCAACTCAGATCGGCAAGGTGTCGATCAGGAAGGACCAACCAGAAGGGAGAACAGTAGTGCCTCGCAGTGGAATCGGCAATCTAAATGTGTACTGTGTGCAGCCTAGCATCGACGGTGAGCAAGAGGCGATTACCTATATCGCCTTCACCAGCTGGGACTCGGGGGCGGGGCCGCAGAACCTGTGCGTGAGTCGCGACTTCCGCAAGGTCAAGGGTGCAACGACGGACCTGACGTTCGTGTCGGTGCCCTTTGTCAACCGGAGCCCCTTCGAGGGTGAGATCAGGTCCGAGAGCAATCCCGCCTGCTCACTTGGCCGCGTGAAGTTCTGCGAAAGGTCCCTGTTCTACAACGACGTGGAGTGTGTCCGTCTGCCGGAGATCACCGTACGGCGTCTTGTGTACGTGGCGCATGCCTACAAGTGGCTCAAGGGCTCTTCCTATGAGCCGCCCGACATCAGAGAGATCTATGACCTGTCACCCTACGGGAGGCCACAGATCGGCGATGTCTGCGTCAGGGACGCCGATGGCAAGATCTGCCACGCGGTGTTCATGCCGAGGGAGTATGACTACACGGACAACTCCTTCAAGGGAAGTGTTGGGTACTCCGGCTGCGATGTCGCACCGACCAATCTCGTTCGTATGGCAGATTGGCTGCTGTTCGATGACCACTTGTACGAGCCGGTCGGCTTCACGCTGATTGACCCGCGCGAGGTCGTCGTCGAGCCGGACCTGCGCGCCACTGAGCTGGTTGAGACTACCAGGGGCCACTTTGTCATCGCGATGGACACTGTGTTTCGACCCTTCGGTATCGGTCCCGCCGAGTACTACTTCATCGGAAATCGAGAGATGGAGGTCCTGCCCTTCGGCTACGCGGCTCAAGAGTCTGACGACCCTGTCACGCTGGTCGTGTATTTCAGGATCATCGGCAGCAACGCCGTCGCGAAGTACACTGTGTACGCCGATGGATCGCGGACGTTCACCGTGTACGAGGAATCGCTGGAGATGCCAGAGCCGCTCGAGGTGGCTAAGCACGACTGGGCTGGTGATCCGGCGACGGCTCTGAAGCTCACGGACTACGTGGTCGGCTTTCAGGCCGAAGGCCGGCGCGTGTTGCAAGTCGAGGTTGCGGTCCGTGGAGTTGCTTAGTAGCAACGCAGAGAGCGTGACAGGCAGGGACACGGTAGCGTGGGAGGATTGTGAGGCGGATTATTCCACCTCATACATCCACCCTCTACCGTGCCCCTGCCCTGCGTTCTATAATTTATATATTGATAGCTTGAGCGGCTGGGGTAATCCGGCGCAAATTTTTATACAGTAATAATCGCCAGGTTGTGGGCGACACGGATATTGCCCTTTTGGGTTGGAGATACAAGCTCGTGCACGGCTTTAGCGGCCCCGGGGAGAGCTTCGCGGGCGTAATCGTCTACTACTATGACCCCACCCTGCTGCATCCGTGGTAGTACGAGCCTGAGCGAATCGCGAATGCTTTCGTAGAAGTCACCGTCCAGGAAGGCGAAGGCTATTTTGGGCGGGACGTCATCGCCAGCTAGGTTGCTAAACCAGCCTTTATGAACAATGGGTGGCCGTAGGCCCGCCTTTTGGAATTGTTGCAAGAACTGTTTTTTGCTAACTGCTAGCTCGCCAGCCTGGAACTGGTCTCCTGCGCGGCTTTCGTCCTGAGCTGTTTTGGGCGGCAGGCCTGTAAATGAATCGTATACGTGGAATTCCCGGGTATCATTGCAGGCATCAAGCAGGCGGCGAACGAACAAACTGGTGGTGCCAATGTAGCAGCCAAATTCTACGATAGCACCGTCCAGGCCGGGTAGCACCTTTTCCAGCTCGGTTAGTATAACGCGCAGCTGGTCTTTACTAACTTGATCGGATATGAGCGGGTATTTGCTCAGAAGTTCAGCGGTAGTCATAGGGTCTCCGCTAGTGCGAGTAGCTTGCGGACAGTGTTGGGGTTGCGGATGGTCATGTGCTGGTACAACGGCGTGCTAACTATGCGGGTCATGCGGCTTTTGTCTTGATTGGCACGGCTGACACGCCACAAAACTGCGCCGGGAACGTACTGAACCTCTTCGATTGCTGGGTTGGTGGGTAGTTGTGCGAGCACTGCTGGATTATCGGCCTCGGGCCACAGAAACATAACGTCGCACTTAGTGTGGATGTTGTTTACCCAGGCTTTCGGGATTGCAGCTGTGATGTCCTTGAGCTGGTCGTGTGTTTTCAAGAGCGCTTTAACCGGCAAATCAAACTCTGCCAGCAGCCCGGCCTCGATAGTTTTTGTGATGGCGCCCTGTCCTACGCGGTCAGTACGAAACAGTACGTTGCCGGAATTGAGCACGGTTTGCACATCTTCAAAGCCTAATGCTTCAAAGCATGTCTTGAGTGTGGTCATACTCACCATAGACTTGCCACCGACATTGATGCCGCGCAGAAGCGCAAGATATATCATGCTCCCAGTATAGCCTATATGATGCGCAGCGTTGGGAGCTCGTCCCAGCTGGAGGTGTAGCGGGGGCTCATGAGGCGTCTGCGTGGCTGCCAGCTTTGGTCCAGGTTTTCGGCGGCGAACTTTACGGTACCCTTGCCATGGTACAGGTTTATGGCGTCTATGGCTCGCATTTTATTTTGCGATCGGTCGCTACCGTCCAAGTTAACGGTGCCTAGTAGGTCGGTTTGCAGACCGGCTTCGGGTACAAAATCGTGGAGTAGTATATCGGCTCGGTGGTAATCCAGGCTGCGAAAGTTGCTGGCCAGCAAACGCACTAGCTGACTGGTAATGGCGCCCGTATCAGCTGTGGGGGTGTAAAATCGGACAGTTTCACTTACCTGCTGGTAACCGGGTTTATGACGGTTGGTGCGCAACGTTACTGTCGCTCGGCGCGCCAGCTGGTGCTCTCGCCGCAGTGCGGCTGCCGCGCGAGCGCTCAGGTTCGCTATGGCTGACTCTATAACATGAAACTCGCGGGTGTCTTCGCCGAACTGACGACCGCGCATAATCATTTGCTGGGGTTTGTGCTCACGCTGTAGTGGCGAGCAAGCCGTACCATTGAGCTCCGTGACCATCTGGCGCCCGTGAATACCCATAAGCTGCTGTGCATGGCGTGGGCTGAGGTGTTTTAGATCAAGGGCGGTATAAACCCCTTCCGCCCTGAGCTTGGGGGCGAGCTTCCAGCCTACGCCCCAGATATCGTTCACGGGGACTTGCTTAAGGTAGTGGTCTGCTTTTGTTGGCTGGCTACTCAGGTCTAGTGCCCCGCCAAGCTCCGGGATTTTTTTGGCGCGGTCGTTAGCGAGCTTGGCGAGCGTTTTGCTGTCAGCAATACCTATGCTGACGGGTACGCCAACGTGTTTGAGAATGCTGGCGCGTACCGTGCGCCCCCAGGTTTCATAATTATGTATGCCGAGTTCACTCAGGTCTAAGAATGACTCATCAACACTGTAGACCTCTATATGCGGCGTGATACTAGCTAGTAGATTGGTAATGCGCTCGCTGATGTCGCCGTACAGTTCAAAGTTAGCCGAAAAGACGGTGACCCCGTGTTGCTTAAAGAACTCCCGGAATTTAAAATGGGCAGCTCCCATGGGTACACCCAGGTCTTTCGCCTCTTGGCTGCGGCTGACGGCACAGCCGTCGTTGCTGCTAAGCACTACCACGGGCTTGCCTTCCAGCTCCGGCCGGAACAGCCGCTCGCAGCTTACAAAGAAATTGTTGCAGTCAACAAGCGCGTATGTGGGGTTCATTAGGGGGCTCGCTTGTGGGTTCGTCGTTGCAGGTGGTGTAGGGTTGGTGCGGTATTGGGCGTGCTGTTTAGCGCGCTGCGAGCTATACGACAGTCTGGCGCTGGGGCGGCATATGTCTCGAGCAGTATTTGTTTGATACTCATCATACGTGCGCCTCACTAAAAGAATGGATGATTGCGGTAATGGTGCCCCAGATATTCTGCTGGTTGGCGCGCTCAAAGGGTGTGAGTACGAGCTCGCCACTCGGCTGCCACCACACAACCAGGCTGCCTTCGCGTGGGCTAATAGCCCGGTCTATGATGGCAAGATCACCGTCGAACACACCATGATCGTGCCAATTGTGTCCACGGACGCGGAAAAAATAGGTGCTGCTGGGGTGTTTGACGAACAGCTTATCGAGGCTTAGCGGCAACCCCGCTCGTTCGGCAGCTGGGTTTGGGAATCCGGCATGTACTGCCACTGAGGTGCCGGTGTGACTGCTGGCGCCATACGCCCGGCTTCCGTCTAGTTCATCCATAGGATGCCTCCATGCCACGTGCTGCGTTCGGTAGCTGTATCTTGAAAGTTGTCGGTGGTGAGGCGCGGTACGTATGCTGGCCGCTGTGTTAGGTCGAACGGTGTGTGCAGAGCCACCGTCTTGGCGCCCGGGAAATATTTTTGTATAAGGTATAGGTCTTCCTCTAGGTATGTGCGCTTCATTAGAATGCTCCCTTCGTGCCCAGCAAAGTCCAACTGTTACCGCTTTGTTGCAAGCGGTATGTAAGGCCGTCTGCCCCACTCATATCGAACAGTCGGACGGCCTGCTGGCCGCGCTGGACTAAGTAGCGAAGGCCACTGGCGAAGGTTACGGCCTCACCGCCGTATTCGATTTCGCGTGGAAAGGTTTTCATCTCGCGGCCGGCAAAGTAGTATGCGTTTACGTTTACAGGCGCGTTGATAACATTAGTCATAAAGAGAATCTCCTACAAATTTAGAGGCTAATAAAAGAGACCGTGTACTCGTGCTGAGACCGGAACGGAGATGTAGGAAGGTTTTTGTGGCTTCGGAGTGCCGTTCGCAGTCTTTGCCCGTGTAAAAAACCTGAATATGTAGGGAGGCGCACAGGGACCGAAGTGTGATTGCCGAAAAATAGTCTGCAAGGTAAAGCGCTGAAATTGAAAACTCAACCGCAGCCAGTCCTCACATGGCTACTAGTAACTATACGCTTCTGCTTGGGCGTCGTCCAACGTGATTTTTGCTACGATTTGCTATGCGTGGAGTGAGTCAGCTCTATCTTATTCACGGCAATAATAATCAAAAACACCCCACGTCTCATTGCTATCGTCGAGGTACTAGACTCTGAATAGCAAGCGTAAACGCGGGGTGTTTTCTATATGCTAAGGCCGGTTTGAGCCTTAGGCAGTGGGCCGGTTTTTGTCGGCGGATGGGCGGTGTCCAGGCCACCACACTTTGTAGCCGAGCAAGGCGGCGACTGATGGCACCAAAAGTGGCGCAATACAGAATGCGGCAAGCACGATGCCGAAGGCCACAGCAAAGCCAAGCTGGCTGAGCAGACTGATGCCAGCCAGTGCAAGCGAGCCAAAAGTGCCCGCCAAAATCAGCCCGGCACTAGCCACGGTACTGCTGCTGTGTTCTATGGTGAGGTCGGATGCTTCGCGCGGCTTAAGACCACCACGGACTTCTTCGCGTAGCCGGGTCATGGTCAGGATGTTATAGTCGGTTCCAATAGCAACCACAAAAATGTACACCATGATGGGGATGAAGAAAATCAGCCCGGCCTGACCGAGGATGTGCTGGAACAGATAGACTGTGCCACCCAATGTAGCCGTAAAGCCAAGCGCGGTTGTGATGAGCAGGTAGAGCGGAGCTAGCACGCTGCGCAAAAGCACGGTTAGGATGACAAAGATGATGACGGCGGCAGCCGGCAAAATGACAGCCAGGTCGCGGTTGACTGCCGAGCGCACGTCAACAAATGCAGCGCTCTCGCCATTGACATATACCGTAGTGCCGGCGGGTGCGGCTGCGTGAGCGGCTGGGCGGAACGTCTTTTGCACGTAATCAAGGGTGCTCGTTGATGCCGGGTCGCCAGGCAGCAGTACGGTTATTTGGGCGGTTTTATGATCTTTGGATAGTTCTGACGGCCCGCCCGAAGTCACGCCAGATAGAGCATTAATGTGCTGTGCGGCGGTATGGACTTGTTCGTCGGTGAGTGGTTTTGCTGAGGTAATCAGCACCTCGGTTGGGGAGATTGCTCCTGCCGAGAACAACTTAGAAACTTGCTTGAAGGCTTTGGCGGATTCGGTGTTCTGCGGTTGCTGACTTACGAAATCGTAGCTGGTCTTGAGCTGCGGGTAGCCGCTCGCGAGCACCACGAGTAACAGTACTGCTGCGCCAGCAACAAATGCTGGCCGGCGTGCGACAAAGTGACCAATGCGCTTGGAGGTGCTGCCCTCGGGCTGTTTTTGCCAGGCTTTGGATGGCCAGAATATCTTAGGCCCAATTACGGCTACGACCGCCGGGATCAGGGTAAGAACGGCCAGGAGCATGGTCAGCACACACACCACAAGCCCTGGTGCCAGGTTCTTGAACAAGCCGAAGTCGGAAACGCCGAGTGCGGCAAAGGCAGCAGCTACTACTAACGCAGCCGAAAGGATCGCTTCCCCTGCCCGGCTGAGCGCAAACGAAATGACGTCGAGCCCGCGGGCACCCGAACGCAAGCGTTCACGGTAGCGGAATAGCAGGAACAAGATGTAGTCGGTACCGATGCCGAACAGAACAACGGTGTAGAGGATACTCAGCTGATCGCTAATCTTGAAGTTAAACTTCTGGGCGATCAACGCGATGAGTGACTGTGCCAAGGAGTATACCAGACTGACGGCCAGCACTGGTGCAAAGGCTGCAACCGGGCTTCGGAAAATGATGCCCGGCAGGATAATAACTAGCGCAAACGTGGCCATGGTTACGATCTTGGTGGCGGTAGTGAACGAACTGCTGCTATCGGCGTTCAGTGCGATGTTGCCGGTAAGTCCGGTTTTTAGGTCGGTGCCGGATAGCACTGAGCTAACTTTTGCACGGATGGCTTTGGTGACGGCGACATCTGCAGTGCCGCCGGTGGCTTGCCCCTTTACGACAACCTGTACCATTTGTGCAGTCCCGTCTTTAGAGACGAGTTCGGGTGCGGTTTGGACAGCGACGATCTTACTGGGGTGGCTTGCATTGAACTTGCTCGCAAGCGCCTGCACCATCGCCTTGTCGGCAGCAGTTAGCTTAGCGCCATCTTTGCGCTGTACTAGCAGGATTTCAGTATCGTTTTTGGATTGCGGGAAGGCCTTGTCGCCGATTTTCTGCGCCTGCACTGATTCGTACTTGTTTGGCAGGAAGCTGGTTTGGTCACTACTAGTGACACTGCTGAGCTTTGGCGAAAACACGGTGATAACTATTGATAAAATGACCCATACCCCGATGACCCACCAGCGGTTTTTTGCAATGAATTTTCCAAGTGTATTAAGCACGTGCGGTTACACCCTCTCTTACAGCGATTATTTACTACCAGTTTACTAACTAAACTATATAGTAGCGAAGCTGACTTGGTAGGTCAATTCGACTTCTTACTGCGCCTAGATGTTGAGGTTGCTTAAGAAAGCGACGAGCTCTCTGGGGGTGATCTCGGCTTTTACGAGGTAGCCATCGGCCTGCTGCTCGATGTCGGCACGAATATCTTCGCGCTGTTCGAGATTAGTGGTGATGATGATTTTAGCATGCATCTTCGGTGTCTTACTGGGGTCACGCAGCGTGCGGAGCACTTCTATCCCGGTAATGTTCGGAATCATCAAGTCAAGCAAGATGATGTCGTAGACGTCGGTCTGGGCAGCTGCTAACCCCTTCTGGCCATCGAGCTGGACATCTACCTGGTAGCCGGCTTTGGTAAGAGCGCGGGCGTAGAGCTCGCTGATGAAATGCTCGTCTTCGATGCAGAGTATGCGTTTTTGTTGTGCGGGGCTATCTGTTTGCATGTGATCATTTTAGCATGCTTCCATCGCGTCGCAGCGAGTCGAGATTACTATCTACAGATGTTCGATCTGAAGACCGGAAAAGGAGTAAACTGCCTGGTAACGCAGCCTGTGGTAAGCTCCTATCTCGTTGGGAAACGAGTTTCCCAACTCGACTCCTATAGTTTGAAGACAAACCCTAAAGGGTTTTTCTACGCAATGGCCGAGCTTCGCTCGTCCTGCTACTTTTCCGGTTTGCGATCGAACGTCAGCGGACGAAATCCCACCGTAACTAATCGCGGTACAGCGAATGGTTTTTAATCCAGCCGTGGGCATCGCGGGTCAGGCTTGGGTTGCCTAAGGTTTTGCCTAGTTCCTGTGCCTGGGCGAATGGCAGGACGGTAAAGGTAAAGGTGCTACCCTCGTTGACCTTGCTGCTAACCGTGATAGCGCCGCCGTGCGCATCCACGATAGCCCGGCTAAGATACAGACCAAGACCGGTGCCGCCTATCTGGGCGCGGTTGCGGTGATTACGGTAAAACTTATCAAAAATATGCGGCAGAATGCTAGCGTCTATACCAAGGCCAAAATCTTTGACGCTGGTTTCTACCAGCCCTTCCTTGTTCAATGTAGCAGTTACATAGATTTCGCTGGTGCCCTTGCTGTATTTAACGGCGTTATCAAGCAAGTTTGCTAACACTTCGTAGATGCTATAGCGATCAACGCCAACGGTCGGTAGGTTAGCGGCGATGTCGGTTTTGATGGTAATTCCCCGCACACCGGCGCGCAGACTGAGGTCGCTCACGGTGTTCTCAATAACGCTCTTCCAGTTTTCTTCGTGCAACTGCAGCGTCAGCTGGTTGTCTTCTATTTTGGCAACATTTAAGATGTTGTCGACGAAGGCTGCTAACTGTTGGGCGGCAGCATCCATTTTTTTCATAAACTCTTTGAGTTCAGGTGTGAGTTCCGGCCCGAGTTCCTCGTCGAAGACCTCAATGTACCCACGGAGCAATGTGAGTGGTGTGCGGAGCTCGTGCACGCTAATAGCTACGAAGCTCATTGCTTGGTCGTCTTGCGCGTAGACCTCTGTGTGGTCAAATAGAATGAGGAGTGTCTCGTAACCAAGTGAATTATCCTTGTTGTAATAGCCAGCTAGGTCAAATAGCAAGCTGTCGCCCTGCCCAGGCAGTCCAATCCGCACATGTTCCCACTTGTGATTGGCGGTGGCGGTTTTGCTTTTGGAGTCCTTGAGCCAGCTGTAAAGCGTGTCGTCGCTCTTAAACGACATATCGAGTGCGGTATATATATTTTGGCCAGCCAGTTCGGCTGCTGGCTTGCCAAGGTACTTGCCGGTCGCCTCGTTGGCGTATACGATAGTTTCTTCTTTATCGAGCACCAGGAGCGGCAGCGGTAGACTGTTAGCCACGAAATTGGTATGGAGATCGTGGGCGGCCTTAATGTTGGTTTTTTCTACCGCCTGAACGGTGCTGGCAAGCTGATAGACATGGTTGGCTAGATTCGCTACCAAGTCGTGCCCTAGTTTGTACTGGTTAAGGTCAGGGGCGGGTTCTTGGGCGCCATGAGGTGCGACATGTTGAATTGCCTTCCACAGTGTCATCACCGGTTGTGTTAGGTGTTTCTCGGCGGCATCAGTAAGCAGTAGCGTGCCAAAGACGGCGAGTACGGCCATGCCGATCAGCACATACAAAGGGTGCAACTCAGGATGGTATACATGCACAGCCCACCAGGCGCCGATCAGTAAGGCGTTCTCGGCAAACACTACCAGGAACAGATACGTTCGGGCTTCTCGGCGAAATTTACTTAAAAAATCCATGGGCTTATTGTAGCGCGGTTTTCTGAAACTGATTGTGGTTATTTATAGCTTACCTGATTTGTTGCAGAAACGGCAGTAATCCACGTTTGGCCGGGATTCAGCGGGATCGGCTGCCCACTTGCATCGGTAAAGGTAAGTGATGCATTGCTAGCTGACTTGCTCCAGGTGCCATTTATGAGTGTGCCATTTTGAAAAATGTAGGCGCTGCCGCTGCCAATGACGTTGTAATCGGAATAGTACGCTCCGCTGCTATCGAGCGCACCACGGCCGAGCGGCACAACGATGGCTATGACTACCTTGGGTGAGAGCTGTTTGCCGGTGTTAGCATCGGTGTGCGGAGTGCTGTATTCGCTGCGGTCGTAGCTGTTGGTCGCAGTATTGTATGCGTAGTGTGGGTCGTAGTAGACCCCGGACAAGTGTAGGTCGATGCTGGTCGCTGTGGGTGTTGCAGCTGCCGCCTCCTCCTTACCTCGGGTGAAGCCGGTGTAAGTGCTGCTGTAGCCCTTTTGTGACTCGAGCTGGTTCAGGGTACCAATGCCGGTATAAACATTGTGCGGGGCTGGCCTGCTGCTAACACGGTGGTAGTAATTGCCGTTATAAAACTGGTTCATGTCGTGGACACCCCACGCGGTGATATCGCTTAAAGCATCGGGGCTGCCACCAACGTGCGCGTAGGCGGCATCAAATCCCATAGCCCACTGGATGTAATATGGCCGGGCGCTGCGGATGGGGCCAACATTGTCGGGTGCGGTGTCCTGATAGAGGGCCAAAAAGCGGGTGACGCCGCCCTCTGCAACCGCCTCAAACACTACGCCGGCGTCGCCGAGACCGCTTTGCGGACGGGCGTCTAGGCTGTTTTCTATCATCACGCCGGTAACCGGTCGCTGATTGACGCTGGCATCGGCCACTGGCAGACCCGTGAGAGTGCTGTAGATAATTTGCGGTGCCGGCTTGGGCTTAGGGGCTATTTTTGTAACAGGTTTTTCGGCTACGACTGCTCGTTTATGGTGCGTGAGCGTCCAACCAGCGCCGAGTCCAGCTGCAATAAGCACTGCAGCGATTCCCCAAATAATTTGCTGCTTGCGTGTGCGCGGCCACTGTAGTTTACGGTGTTTGGCCGGCTGGTGATTTGCAACTGTTGGGCTGGGCGCAGTAGTATCGTGAATCGCATCGTGAGCGGCTACTTGTTCGGGCGTTTTGAAGCTCAGGTCTTCGCGGGCGGCCAGCTCGTGGATAGATGTTTTGGGTTCGTGTTTTGGTGGCTCAATCCGTTTTGTTTTTGGGCGCAGTCTGCGGTGGCTCGGCGGCGTTACGTCATTTATCATAAGCGTTATTATAGCAAACGGCTCTCTACTATTGGGGATAGCCGGTAGAATATTCTACGTTAATTGCCAAGAGCTACTGCCCCCTACTTCTTTATACTGACGCCAATAATGCCAAAGCCCGCCACTATGATGACCGAGGCATTATTTTTAATGGAATCGAGGATGGTTTTGCGGAAAGAATCGTCGGTAAGGAGCTGGACGCAAAAAAGTACGGTAAGAAACGCAAGCATAATCACAATACAACCAAGAACGGCGAACTTTAAAATGCGCTTGATAAGGAAATCGTCGTGCGCCGCCCGCGTCGCGAGGTCATCATCATTGGCAAGTGGCTGTCTCTGTTCGTCCAACATGGTTTTTGTGGTGCGTTACGCAAATGATAGGAAAGGTATAGCGAAGCCCAGCTCCCTCAGGCGTGTAATAGCCATGACCCGCGAAACACGGAATTCATCGGCAATTTGTTCGATCATATCAGTGGTGAACCGCGTCAGGCTGCTCCACTTTTTTTGCTCGAAGTATTCATTTACTAGGTCTTCTGGCATTAAGATACTGGCCGCAGTTTCGTCGGCCTCGGCTTCCCTGTTCGCTTCTTCGGGGCTGGCATATTGTGTCTTTCGATCGAGCTGGCCTTCTTTTGCCAGGTCCGGCTCGTGCTTTAGGTAGTGGCTGATCTCGTGGGCAATGGTAAAGCGTTGGCGTGTGACTGGATGCTTGCGATTAACCTCGATGTAGGCCTTTTGACCGTCGTTTTTACAGATGTGGCCGCCCTCATCGTCGGGGAGGTCTATGGAGTAGACAGGAAGATCGAGTTTTTGCGCAAGGCCAACGACATCTATGCGAAAACCAACCCGCGAGGATTTTATCAGCCGGTCGATGTCCACTGATGCTGTCATGATATGTCCTCCATTTCGAGTTTAAGTATAGCAGAAAGTGTAAGGCGGTGTTGTGATGTGTGGCACAGTCTGGTGCGTATGTAAGATTATCTGCAGTATAAAAAGAGCACTTATGTAGCGTGTGGCTTGGTTTTTTGGTTGTTACATTTCGTCGTTTACGACTCGTCAGCAAAGCTTTTTAAAATATCTTTGGATGTGTTGTGTTGCGTGCCGGCCCGGAAGGGTGTCTGATCGGCTGCTGCCGATCAAACCGTGACCCTCCAGGCCGGGACGCATCCGCCTTACTGTGTTACTTTACCTCCTTACTGCAGGTACTGGCGCCGAGGCATCAGTGACTTGCGGTTGCTGCCGAGCTGACCGAGAACCCCGGGAGGTCCTGCTGCTGGTCGTTGCCACTGCCGTTGGCGTCGCGGGCTGAACTCAGGACGACGATGTTGCGCATGGTCTCCAGGGCCTCCCGGCCGACGTGTCGGACGCCACGGGCGTCGACGAAGTATAGGTCGTCGTCGGGGAACTCACCGTGCCAGCCGGAGCTGAAGATGTTGCCCTGTCGGGTCCAGGCGGCGAAGTCCGCGGCGTCGCCCTGCAGGAGTTTCTGTGCGTCGGTGGTGTCGTCGTTGCAGCTCTCCACGATGACGAGGAGCGCCTTCCAGGTCGACACGTCGACGTTGGGGTTGCTCTCCTGCAGGGCCGAGATCAGCGAGCCGTTGTTCGGCAGCGCCTGGGTGTTCGGGTTGGGCGTGCTGCCGGCCGAGCTCTGGTAGCGGGCCGCCAGCGCGCTGGTCATGATCTGCTGAACCGACTGGCTCTGCATGATCGCGACCTCGGTGCCGGTGGAGGACTTCTTCGTGCAGTTGCTGAGGGCGATGCCGATGTTGTTCTTGTCCTCGATCAGCTTCTCCTGCTTGGAGACCCCGGCGTTGTGGACGTCCTGGTGCGCCTGGGCGTAGGACACGCCGCCGATGACGAGCAGCAGGATGCCCGCGATGATGCTCGCGATGATGACCGCGGTCTTCTTGCGGGACCTGTGCGCCAGCGCACTGTCGGACTGTATGGCACTCACGAGAGGTACAACTCCTTTGGATGTGTCTTGCACTTAGCGGTTGACAGGTTGTCTTCCCGCCTGGTCTAGCGGAGCGGCTGCTTGATCTTGTCGATGATCATGTTCAGCAGGCGCTCGAGCAGGTCTGGTACGCGTCGGATCCAGCGGTCCAGGAACTCGGTGAAGGCCACCAGGATCCAGAGGCAGGTCGCAATCAGCAGGACGGCACCCACCATGTAGACCTTATCGGCCGTGGGCGGGTCGAGCTGTGCGATCAGACTGCCATAGCCGGTCTGGCCTGCCGGGCAGTGGATCATGCAGGCTCGCAGGAAGTGATACGGGCCATCGAGTACGATGTCCTCGAGTGATCCGGCCGGCGAGCCTTCGAAGTACTGCTTGTTACCGAATGTCCGGGGGTCCCCCAGCACGTCGCGCGGCGACAGGAGCGTACCGGGTAGGTACGTCCGGATGCTGTTGAGCATGCCGTTGTTGCCGAATGGCATACCGGTGGTTGCGTCGGCGCCCGAGATGGTCTTGCCGTCGGTCGTTTGTAGGACGACAATGATGCCATTCTTGGACAGCGGCGAGTCACCGTAATGCGCACTCTGCCACCAGGCCTTCAACACGCCGGTGTACTGGTGTAGGTCGCTAATGCAACTCCCCACGATCACCAGATGTAGGTCGCCCTGCAGTTTCGTGCCAAGCTGACTGTTGAACTGCATCAGCTTGTTCTGCCAGGCCTGCTTGTCGGCGGTGGACGTCGGTGTGCATTCGAAGGCAGCCTTGTCCGCGACGGTCTGCGCCTTACCATCCGACCTTCCCCGAATGGGGTTGGTCAGGATGTTCGCGGTGTGGTCCGGAACGAGACCCTTGTCGACGTACTGCTTGACGACGTCGTCCGAAGGCGGCGTGTCGTAGTTGTCGATCCCCTTGTTGTTCCTGAGAGCCAGGATGGGGTTCTGGTACTCGAACATCGTCGTGGTCGGCCGGGAGTTGTGCGCCAGCCAGTGCGACATGGCGTCCTGCCAGTCCTGCGGCGCACCCCGGGGGATGTAGCTCGGAATGGCTCGGCCGGCGTACGATTTGGCGTCGGTCGCGATGTAGGTGCCCGGGTAGTCGTACGACTGTCCCAGCGTGTCGCTGACGCTGTAGGTGTACTCTACCGTAGCGTACGGAGCGAAGATGTCGGCGTAGTACGTGGTGTAGTCCGGGACGCAGGTCTTGTTACTGCCCTGGCCGGTGCACGTTTGCCCTGTCTCTACCTCGTAGGGGTACTGAGCGCCGGTGTCGTAGGAGTAGTGGCAGTTGCTTTCGCCAGACTCCGCGTCGTGGCCCTTCTCGCCTGCGTGACAGGGATTCGGGTGGACGGCCGGCTCATTCTCGTAGCCGTTGTAGAACTCCTTGTCGGTGAGCATAGCGCTTACCGACAGGTCCTTGCCGATGGCGAGCGTCGTGGGCGTGACGACCACGCTGGCTATCAGGAGAACTATCACGAACTCGATGACGCTAATGCGTCGCCGGTCCGAGACCTTGCCACGCTTGCCCAAGAAATACAGGGCGAGCATGGTGAGTGGTCCTGAAACAGCCACGGCCGCCACTGCACATGCAGCGGTGATGACCATCAGTGCGGGTCAACCTCCTCGGTTTGGTGAATGGATTATACGTGCAGCAAAAGCACCAGCTTAATGCGGTAGTAAAGATGCGCTTACTGCACATATAACCTTCACCAAAGTTTCAAAGTAAGACGAATTGTAAATGATCTACCGGAGGCGATAAAAAAAGTCACCGCCTCGACGGTAACGCGCGGATTATACAAGGAAGAATCATAAAAGTCAATCACGTGCTAGCTGACTCCAGGTGAGAAACCTGCCAATGCGTTTCCGAGGTATTGAATAGTTAACGGCATATACTCTACCTCGATGTGGGCTGCCCGGAGTGGATTCACCTACAGTGCAGCCAACGTGGTGTCGATGCGGCGGAGGCTGGTTTCGCGGCCTAGGACATTCAGCGTTTCTGCCAGGCTTGGGCTGGACGGTGCCTGTGTGCTGGCGATGCGGATTAAGCTAAAGAGTACGCCCGGTTTTTGGCCGGTGGTTTCGAGTAGCGCGTTGAGGCGTTCGGTGAGGTCACTGGCGGTAAAATCGCTTTGTTCCAGACTACTCCTAGCTTGCTCTAGGAGCGCTTTGAGCTCGCTCAGTTCAAACTTTTTGAGCTGCTTGTTGCCAGTGATGAGCTCCATATTTACCGGCAGATCTTCAAAAAAGAAGTTGGTAAGGCTGGGGATTTCGGCGAAATACTTTAGGCGCTCTTGTATCAGGCCGAGGACCTGCGTTTTGTACGCATCGCTGTAATTGGCGGCGGTTTCGGGCCAGAAGGTTTTGCTGCGCTCGTATAGCTCACTGGTAGTGAGTGAGCGGATCCAATGGCCATTCATCCAGAGCAGACGGTTCTCGTCAAACCGGGCACCGCTGCGCTGCACACGCTCCAGGCTGAACTTCTCGATGAGCTCTTGGCGCGTAAAGATTTCTTGCTCGGTGCCGTCGTTCCAGCCAAGTGAGGCTATGAAGTTCATGAGCGCTTCTGGCAAATAACCTTCGCGGGTGTAATCAAGTACGTCCTTGGCGCCGTCGCGCTTGCTCAGTTTTTTCTTACCGTCGGGGCCCATAATGGGCGGCAATGTAGCTAGGACTGGCACTTCAAAACCGAGTGCTTCATATAGATTTAAATAGTTCGGGATGCTTGCCAGGAATTCCTGAGTGCGGGTAACGTGGGTGATTTGCATCTCATGATCATCGATGATGTGAGCGAAGTTGTAAGTTGGAAAGCTGTCAGACTTTATGAGGATGAAGTCGTCAATTACTTCGGGCCCTGTCTTTAATTCGCCCATGACGGCATCAACCCGAGTGTAGGCCTTCGGATCGGACTTGAAGCGCAAAGGTGTGGTGCCGTCCCAGATGGGCGGGTTTTCAGGGCGGTGATCACGGTATAGGAACGGCCGCTTCTCTTTCTGGGCTTGCTCACGGAAGGCTTGGACCTCTTCGGGTGTGTATGGGTCTGCGTAAGCACGGCCGGTGTCAATCAGTACTTGGGCCCACTCTCGGTAGGAATCAAGGCGCTGCGATTGGTAGTACGGGCCGTGTTCGCCCGGCATATCGGGTCCTTCATCGTACTCGATGCCGAGGGCGCGTAGGCTGTCGATGATGTGCTGGGCGGAGCCTTCGACTTGGCGGGCTTGGTCAGTGTCCTCTATGCGGAGTGTAAAGCTGCCGCCAGCCTGTCGGGCAATAAGGTACGCAAACAGAGCGGTGCGTATGCCGCCAACGTGTAAATAGCCCGTGGGGCTGGGTGCAAAACGGGTTCTGACTAGTTTCATGTTGGCTAGTATGCCACAACAGAGGTGAAACGGCAATTGCTTACAGGAATGTGATGCCGAGAAGCGTATGGGGTCGCACCTATGAAAAGTATAAAAGCTTCTCTGTAAAGAAGTTTGGTGCAGTGCTACTTAAATAGATAAAACAAAAGAAGAGTGAGAGGGCTGGAAGTGCGAACGATGTGATGGACGGCGGAGCAAATTGCTCCAACGAGGTGCCGGTGCGGTCCAGGTCGCTAGTGCGACCACGCTTCTTGGGCGGGCGCCCTACTCGTCCTCGTTCTCGGACTCCTCGTCACCCGCGCCGGTGTCGCCGTCGTCACCGGGCACGCCCAGGTTGGACGACTTGAGCTCGGGCCGCACCTCGCGGGTGGGGGTGGTGTCCACGGTGGGCTCCGCCTCGGCGCCGGTGTCGTCCGTCGTGCCGTTGGTGTCCTCGGCGTCCTCCGGGTCCTCGGGCTCGAAGTTCATGGTGACGTCCTTGAAGGCGTCCTCCACGGCGGCGGCCAGTTCGGCCGAGACCTCCGGGACCTCAGTGATGCACGTCTTCATGCTGTCCAACCCTCTCATGGGTGGGTTTGCGCCAGTCGGCTGACTGAGCAGGAAAACTATAACCTTATATGGGCGTAACGTCAAGACTCCTAAAGATAGGATGTATAGCGCAAATAAGTAAAAGCTGCCGTATGCAATAGGCGCGGAGAAGGAAGTCTACCTTGATTAGCTATTGCGGATAATAGACTCAACCTGTGAGTCGCTGAGTGCGCTGTTGCCGCTGACGGTGTACCACTTGCCGCCCGATATCCAGGTAGCACCGGTGTTATCAAACCGATACACAGTAGTAGCGCCTGCTTGCAGCGTGCGGTAGTTTGGCGTGCCGCTGGCGTCGGTGGCGCTGATGCTTTGAATCATGTCGCTACTTGATAGGTTCGTGTTGGTTTGCGTAAGCTGGTAGCTGCCGTCTGTATTCGTAAAACCGACAGTCAGTGCACCGTTAGCCGCATGAACGCCGTTGTAGGCAAAGCCGGCGGCATGGAGGTTTGGCATGCTTGTGCTAACGCCGGCGTGGATGCTGGCGACTTTAAACTGTAGCCCCGGAGTGTTTTGGTAGGCTGCAAAACCAGCAATGACAAGTAGTGCGAGTGTTCCAGCAGCCATGCTAGTCATGTGCCGCCGCGCTTGCTTTTTGAGGTGTGCGCGGTGTACCTGCACATCAACATAGTTGCTGGCGTTGGCGAGCGCGTGCTCGAAGATGTCTGTCGGTGTGCTGGGTTTGTTGGTCGGCTGGTTTGGTGCCGGAATCGTGTTAGGAACCTCGCCCTCTGGCTTGACGGGCACGGGCTGTACTGCAAGCGGAGCGATGGTGGGCCGGATAGCGTGCCCGACCGGACTGGCGTGGTGGGCAATAAGCGGACTGCGACCAGTCTTTTGAGCACGAGTTAGGCGTGAATCATCTACCGTATGGGCCGAGGATTTAGCGACAATAAGACTTGGCATACTACGACGCAATGCTCCCATGGCACCGGCTTGCTTGCGGAGGCTTGGTGCGGGCCGTTTGACGGCGGAGCGCATAAGCGTCGTCGAATCCTGAGCAGTTCGCGCCTTGGTGTGATTCGCAGGACTGTGCAGGTTCATAAGTTTGTGCTTACGGTACGCCACCGATGGTTTGCGTACAGTGTTAGCCTCGGTAATTTGCGGCGCATGTGCCTTGGCATGATTGATAATGCGTTGTTTGTTACGTCGAGCAATAAGCTGCTGGCGAGACTCGCTTATTGTGGTCGGCGATGGTATGTGTGCCTTGGCGTGATTAACGGTCCGCTCGGCGTGTACAAGCACCTTGCGAGCGTGTGATGCTTGAGGGGCTGACTCGGGCTTTTTGCTGAGCTTTTTAACGATGATCGCCTCTGACTTAGGCGCAGAATGCAGAGCTGGTTTAGGCTTTACCGCGACGCGAACCTTGATCGCCTCAGAAGCCTGCGATGTTTTTTTGCGCTCACGGAAAAAGCCATCAACGTTCTGTCCGCTCTTGACCGGCACGGACGTGGCAGTACCAAGTAGTGCACCCGTAGCTGCATCATATCGCCGGCCGTTTACTTCTATGGTGTTTTTACTTTGCATATTTTCCCGTTTTGCCTCAAGGTAGGACTCACTTGAATTTACTCTTATAGTAACGCTTATGCCTGGTAAAACGCAAGCGCAATGCGCTGGTAGTTTCACCGCCGACTGCGCTATACTGTTGCTACAGATTATGGATTTTCTTGATCCTCAAAACGAACGCCGTTCTCGTACGCGCTTATTCCTGGGTTACTGCCTGGTAGCGCTGGCTATTGGTATTGCGACGCTCATCTTGCTGTACTGGTCGTACGGCTATAACGTTGATCGCCAAGGTGATGTAACGCAAAATGGCCTTCTGTTTATCTCGAGCCAGCCAGCTGGTGCATCGGTGTACCTAAATAACACGCGGTATAAGGCGAATACTAATACAAGAGTGACCACGCAGGCTGGCCGCTACCTACTGCGTATTGCGAAGCAAGGGTACCGTGATTGGCAGCGGACGGTCGTAGTAGCCGGTGGCGATGTGCAGCATTTTGACTACCCGTTCCTGTTCCCGACGACACTTAAAACAAGCTCGCTGGCAGACCTGGACACAGATCCATCGGTAGCGACGCAAAGCCCCGATAAACGCTGGTTGCTTCTAGGCGAGCCGACTAAAAGCGGGGATTTTACTGAGTACGATCTAAAAGACCCGGCAAAACCAATAGCAAGTGAGGTAGTGTTGCCCGATGGCAGTTTTACGCCAGGCATTGGCACTCAAACATGGGCGCCGGTGGAGTGGGCCTCTGATAATCGACATGTTTTGTTGCTACACACCTACGCTTCGGTCGCGGGTACCCAGCACGAATATATTGTGCTCAATCGCGACACACCAGCTAGCTCGACTAACCTCACTAACACATTGAAGCTCGCACAAACAGACTCGGTCAGTCTGTTCAATAGCCGGGTCGATCAGTTCTATGTATATAGTATTGCTGACCAAACGCTACGAAGGCTAAACGGTAGCAATGCTGCCGAAGTAAGCATCCTGCCCCATATTCTAGCGTTTAAGGCTTCTGCTAGTGACAAAATTTTGTATGTCACCGATCAATCTCCAACCGGCAAAGCGACACCCGGGAAAGTTAGTGTAGTGCTCCAGGTGGGACAGCAAACCTATACCCTACGCACATTGCCACCGGCTGGTAATGGCAGCTATGTCATCGATCTGGCGGAATATTCTGGCGATTGGTATGCGGCTGTTGCATCGACTACTGATTCGAGTGTGTATGTCTACCAGAACCCACAAAACCAGGCTACAACCGGCCCTGATGACTACCCCGCCCCTTGGCGCCGGCTACCCCTTGCGAATCCTTCCTATCTATCGTTTTCGGATAACGCACAGTTCTTGCTGGCTGAAAGTGGTCAAAACTTTGCTGTCTATGATCTGGAGAATATAGGCCAGTATTACTACCGAGCTACACAACCGATGGACCCGCCGCAAACTCACGCGGTGTGGATGGGTGGCGATCAGCTTGCGTATGTAAGTGGTGGCAAGCTGGTGGCGTTTGATTACGATTACCAAAACCAGCAGACGCTTGTTGATGCAAATGCAGCTTTTGTACCGTTCTTCTCTGGTGATTTCTCGTACCTGTACGCACTGCGCTCAAGTGGCTTGGCGGGCCCGAAGCCAGCACTCACCAGCACTCCGTTGGTCGTTAAACCATAACGATCTTTGTGCCGATCTTAGTGTGTCCTCGAAGCTCGAAGTAGTGGCTACCTTACGATGGGTCGGCTACACGAGTTTAGGAAAAGCCATGAGCTCATGGCTCAAGGTGTTAGGAGAGGGTTAATTCCAGAACTCAACCCAGTTCACAAACCGGTTCCAAAGTGTCGGGCCGTTGTCGGCTAGTTGAGCGGGCTGCCCGGCGACAGTAGTGGTGGGTGCGTTGGTATTGGTGGTCGGGTTTGGACTTATTTGCTCTCCCCAAAGTACCAGACGGTTTGTGCTAATGCCTGGTGGGTCGCAGGTAATAAGCGTGGCTGTAGCCTGCTTACCCTTGGTGTCGTTTATGACGCCAACATCAGTGGGCGGTACGATTTCCCGGGCAAATATGCGGTAAGCGTAAGTTTTGCCACCGTAGGTGATGTAGAACAAGTCGCCAGTAGTCAGATCGTGCAACAGCGTGAACGCGAACTTGTATTTACCGTTATTAAAGATATTTCCGGATGAATGCCCAAAATAGGCGCCATTGCCGTTCTGCCCGGGCATTACCGTGTTCGGATAGTGCACCACGCCGCTTTTTAGCCCGTCATCTACCTCGGTCTCGGCATAGCTGGTCACGTTAAAATTGAGCGGTATTTGAATGTTAATTTTGGGAATGGTAACTGACGGAGGTGCATCGGCTGCGACGGTACTGCTGGTGAGGATGATGGGTGTGCTGCTCACATTGCGGCTCGGTTGTATAAACGGTGCAATGACGTATTCGTTAAAAAAGGTAAATAGAAACACTACCAGCACGAGCATGCCGCTCGCCAGACCAAAGCCAAGTGATTGTAAGTGGTGTTTGACAGTTAGCTTGCCGTTGGCGCTGATTGTATCGGCTAACTTTTGCTTGAGCTGACGCGTGGTCTGGCTATCAAACAGAGGCTTTTTTACTTTTGGCGGCTGTGGTGGGGTATGGTCGGCGACCGTTACGCCGGTAGTAGGGTCGGCTGGCTGAAAATGAGCCGGCGCCGGCATCAGCGGGTTTTGGCTAGCTTGTGGTTTTTCGAATATTTTTGGGGATGGTGTGTGTTGGTTGGCGGCGTAAAATTCCTGCCAGACTTCATGTTTTTCGGTATCGGGAAGCGCTGCATAATAATCGTGCCAGGCGGTTTGGATCTCCGCTAGACTCTTGCCTGACTGACTGAGGTTCTGCATGTACTGTTGGTGCTTGCTGAGTGGCTGCTGCTCCTGTACTTCAGCAAGTTCTTGGGCGGCATTTGGCTCGGCTGCGTAGGCGCGTGAAACTTTGCTGCGTATCAGCTCGACTGCCGGATCTGGTGTCGGCGTATCATTTGGTAGAAATAGCGGATTGTTGCTCATGGCTGATGGTGTATGTGGCAGGAATTCCCTGTCCTGCTGGTACGGTATCTAGTATACCTTGCGCGGAGTGGTTCGTGCTGCCTCAAAATATTACAGCAACTACTTCCTTTGATACCATCAGTATAGTACAATACACCTCTGATAACTCATGCGAACCTCGACAATTTATCTAAGTAATCAAATGTGTGTTGTTTCGGCTGTGCTATAGCGCAGCGAGGCAATAGAGCATACTGTTCTGCATTAACTTGTGCCGCAGTGGTGGAATTGGTAGACACGCTAGACTCAAAATCTTGTGAGGGCAACCTCGTGCCGGTTCAAGTCCGGCCTGCGGCACCAGCTACTGCAGAACTAACTTTCTTGTAAGGTTTTGTGTCGGACATGTTGGCCTTGTCGGCCTATGGCCGAACGTGTGGCAAGTTGCCCCGCTTGCCTTGCCTGCGGAACGTTGTGTTGATATGAAGACGGCGATGTCTTACCCGACTTGCTGTCCCGTTCGTTTTTAGCGAGTGCGTAAAGTACGCGATCCCTGATAATATGCGTACCTTTGTCGTTCATTGACTTCATGCCGGCAAGAGCCCTACGAGCGACTAGTTTTGCTTGCTCAACTTGATGAGATTTTATGCCAATGCTAGCCAGCTCACGCTCGCCATTGCGCGTGGTCTGTAGGCTGAGTACGTGATGTGCGCTTATGAGGCCGCTCCAGGGCCTTCGCAGTCTGCTACCCGTCCGGGGATCAACTAAGGGCCACGCTTCATTGGCCAGGTCAATGGCGCAGTCTACTAGCACGATACGTGATGGATCGTAGTCGTAGTCAATCTGCTCCGTATCAAACATCTGTGACTTTACTTGTATTCCCAGCGCCGAGGTTTGATTACACCATATGTAGTCAGCGTTGTATCGTCTACGGCCTTGAATATTTTGCTCGAATTGCAAGGGGCCGGGGACTACGGTGCTGTCTGGTATACCGGCGGCAACGCCGAGTAAGACGATTGCAGCGTCAATTTCACTCAGTCTTCCTTCGAAAGATCTGCGTAAACCAGTATTTTTTTTGCTGAAATAATTTTGGCCGTCATCTTGCATCTTGTCTATACAGCGTAGTTTGTCGTTAAAAAGCTGGAGGCCCTTAAGTGCTAAGGCACTTTGGCTAATACGTATCGATGCCCGGCGCTCCTGCTCGGACCGCCACTCCCCTTTGATTATGGGTGTCCACATTCGTGACATTGCGGCATTGATAGGGTGAAAATTATAAATAGCCAAGGTGTTTAAAGCTTCTGGATTGGCGTGATTTTCGTCTGAGCTGAGCGTCCCTTCTATGGCACTTCCCTCGTGTGTCACCCAATGGGTGTAAGATTTTAGGGCATCTTCCGTAAGTTCCGGGGCGGATTGCTCCCCCTGTAAGTGGTCAAAAAGAGCTGCACCGTAATAGCAAGACCAGTCGATAGCGTTGTCGAGGAGTCCACGGAAGGGGCCAAGGTTTTCATCTATCCTTCGTGTGTCGTATGAACTGTCATATACTGATACAAATTCGGCATGGTTCATGGATCTTTACAAGATATACTAAAAATTGCCATCGGTATAGCTTTTTTTTGAAAATATTTTATTGAATAATCTCTAAGGTATGCCATTTTGCGATCGTAGCAAGCTCTGCGTAGGCTTTCTAATGGTCGTGAGACACTGGGGTATCACGGGTATGACCACTGGTCTAGCGAGTGATGAATACAGCGGTAGTAAGCGCTTGGAAGGGTTTGGCGGGGTTCTGGAGCCACCAAACACTGGCTGCGGCTGCCGTAGCGACCCGCCAGATGGGCTTCTCTGATTTTAGTGGTGTAGTACTTACCTGCCCGTTTGTGGCGACTATGTAATGGCCTTGGTGTCTCGTAATAATGCTGAGCGGGAAACGCTTGGTGAATTCGTGCAGGTTCTCTGCAAGCTGTACCAGGCCCAGTTCGCTGGTAAAGGCGCGGGGAAAGTGCGCTTCACTGGCCAGGCGGCGTAGCTGGCCCATGGCGAGCACTAGTAGTGTATCTGGTCGGTGCAAAATGCTAATGGGCTGCTGGCAGAATACATCAGCCGTGTCTTTGGTAAGCGTGGCCTGGCCACGATACTTCTCGAGGAAGCTTTCGAGCAGTACAGTTGTTTCACTGTTGCGGCTAATATCGCCTGGTAGCAAAACGCCGTCTGCCCACATGCTGGCGCCCAGTAGCTCGGCGAGTGATTGAACGGCAAAACTGCCGCTTGGTGTGCTAGGCGCAAATTCTGCTTCCGGGAACAATTTGCCAACCGATTTGCGCAAACTCTCGGGCAAAAGTACGCGTACGGTGCCTATGCCAGCCTTCACGGCAGAACCATAACTTTCGGCCGGTGCAGCAAAACCGCTGGCGTTGCCACCAATAATCAGCAATTTACCGGCTTGTAGTTTGCTCTCGGGCCGGCTCCACTCCAGTTCAGGAAATAGTGGCTTATCAGTTTGGCGTTGCCAATAGCTTTGCTCCATGTTGCCTAGTCTTTCCGTTCTAGCCTGCGCATTAGAATATCGTAGCCGGATGTCTCTTGGTCGGCCCTACTTAAGCCTAGCTGCTCGAAGAGCTGCCATAACTCTGCCTCGACTGCGACGTTATCGGCATCTTCGGCGCATAGTTTTTCGGCTTCTATAAATGTGCCTAGGCCGGGAACTTCATCTAAACAGACTTCTATGTCGCCGTACTGTGCTTTCCTGCGTATTTTAGTGAGGTCCGAAAATAGCTCATAGCCCAGGTAACCAATAATGGCGGTGATTTCGGCTGCGCTATCAACAACTACTTCGTGTTCAATGCTGTCAAGATCGCCCACGAGCGCTCGTTTAAGGGTAAAGAACACTTTACTGTCATTTTCGGTGCGTACACGTAGCCAATTTTCTTTGGGGTCGTTCTCGATTGCTCCAGGGCGGCTATACACGACATCATGCTGCTTTTTGGGCTCGCCCAGCCGTACGCCAAGTTTCTGGAGCGCTGCAAGTGTCCCTGCTTTGTCGACGATGCGAACTTTTATCTCAATCTCGCGCATGCTATAGTTCCGCCACCTCTGTTATGGCATGGTTCAGTATTTGCTCATTTTCATCGAATGCGAAAGTGGTTTTTAATAGTTTGCCTTCAAGAACGAGTGGCAGCCAGTAGCGATCATCTGACCACATGTCAGCATACGGGATATTGCCGAGTTTAAACCACTGGGGAGCCATTTCTTCGGTCTCGACTGGTTCCCCCTCCCAGTTATCGCAGAAGTAGGTGTGGACATGAATGTGCCAAGGGTTGTCGCCTGTGCTGTCCATGACGAAGTCGTGCTCGGCTATTTTATGGTAGCTCAGTGGTGTGACGCCGATTTCTTCTTGGCATTCGCGCACCAACGCTTGCTCTATGCTTTCGCCCGGGTCCAGCTTGCCGCCTACCCCGTTCCAACGGCCAGCGCCGAAGCCGCGTTTTTTCATGGCGAGCAATAGTTCGTCGCCCCGACGTAAGAGTAATAGCGTGGTTACTTTATCGTTCACGCAGTAATGCTCCACGCTGCTTCCAGGCAGGCCTCCGCGAGTTTGCGAGCGTCCAGCTGGCCATCGCTTGTGCCGAGCGCTATGTTGATAACCTCTTGGGCGGCAACTTCGGGCTGGCCATCCACGTTGCGTACCCAATAGTGGTTGCGTTGCTGTGAGAGCGACCAGGTGAGGCTTTCTATGGCCTCGTCTTTGCGGGCTTGGCGCTGGCTGTCGCCCTGCGGAAAACGTTCGTCGAAGCGCTTAAGCCACGATGACGGCTCGCTCACAAGTGTAACAACAAGAGCTCGTTTAAAGCCAAGCCGGCGGAAGTTGTTAACACCGCTCGAAAATACATCCGCCAGGTTATACTCGGCCGGATAATCTTCGACGGTGCTGCCGTAAATGAGCTGGGAATAAGGATTAACCACATATTGCACCATAGTGTGCTCGGCAATGCTCTCAAACACGGGCTGCAAGCCTTCGTCACTGTTCTGGTAGTAGGTGTAGCGGCCCCGATCATCACCATCGCGAGGTTCACGACTGGTACGTGTGCCCGCGACTATAAAGCGCTCGTCAAGCTTAGTGGCGGTGTCCATAACCAGATTTTTGCCCTGGCAGGTAGCGCCTACCATCATAATGATGGTTTTAGAAGCCAGCTTGTCGGCAGTGTCGAGACTTGGCTCGTATGTTTCCTGCCCTGCGTATAACTGGTTGAGTGTTTGAATAGTCTGGTCCGAAAGCATCCCTACTCCTTGTATTCTGATTGTAACAGGTCTACGTATGTTTGGGGGTTGTAATTAAAATCATCGTGATCACCTGGTAGTTGCACGATTTTGAGTCGAGGGTTTCTGTATTGTAGTTCGCCTAATTCTGGGGTGAGCCAATCGTCGTGCTTGTTGCGCACTAGTAGTACCGATCCTGTTGTAACGACGGCCTCTAAATTGTAAAAGGGCATCTGGCGTATGATATGACGGGCTCTGGCATATTCGGCCAGCATGTAGTAGATGCCCCATAGTTGACGGGTAAGCCATTGGCGCAGCGTGTAACCATACTGCCGGAAGCGTAAGTTTGAACGAGAACGTGCCTTACCGCGCTCGCGTATGGTTTTGCCCGGCCAGTACGGCGGGTTGATAATGACTAGTCGCTGGTGGTCTAAAAGCGGCGGTACCCAAAGACAGCCAGCCGAGTGAGCGATAATGATGTCGGCCTTGCTAGCATCATTGGTGATATGGTAGCCGCTTTTTTGTAGCAGCGAGCGAAATTTGCTCGTGGTGCGATTTCCTGAAAAAATCCCTGGCAAGATACAGACTGATGCACGCATGAGCAGACCTTAAATGTCGAGCTCGACCGAAATCGGACAGTGGTCGGACCCCATGACTGCTGGGTGGATATCGGCTGCTTTTACGGCGTTCTTTAGGCTTTCAGAAACCATAAAATAGTCGATACGCCAACCCACATTACGCTCACGGGCTTTCGCAAAATTGCTCCACCAGGTGTAGTTGCCATTGCCCTGTTTGAACATGCGGAACGTGTCTACGAAGCCAGCGTCCACAAAGTTTTGGAAGCCGGCGCGTTCCTCGTTGGTAAAGCCCTTTTTGCCGACATTTGGTTTGGGGTTTGCTAGGTCGTCCTCGGTGTGGGCGACGTTTAAATCACCGCAAAAAACCACTGGCTTAGCCTTCTCTAGCTCTTTGCAATACGCCAAAAAGGCCGGGTCCCACTGTTTGTGACGGAGTTCTAGACGGCCAAGATCGTCCTTGGCGTTGGGCGTGTAAACGGTAACCAGCCAAAACTGGTCAAATTCGGCGGCGATTACCCGGCCTTCTAAGTTGGGGTTGCCAAACGTATCGCCAGTAACGTGATATTGCTCAATAATGTCGGCCGGAAAGCCAGTCACTACCTGTAATGGTTCAAGCTTGCTCAAAATAGCAGTGCCGCTGTAGCCGGGCCGCTCGGAGGCATACCAGATGGCTCGGTAGCCATCCAGATCGATTGCAGCTTGTGCTTCGGTAGCTTTTACCTCTTGCAAGCACAGTATATCGGGCTGCTCGGCGTCTAAAAATGGTTGCAGGGCGTTTTTCTTTTGTACGGCACGGATGCCGTTTACATTCCATGAGTATATTTTAAGCATAGCCCCTAGTATATCCTCTGTTATACTGAGGGACAATGTCAGGCTCCGATGAAAATCGGTTAGCCGCATATAACTAGGGAGGATCAGCATGGGCGCGTACAAGCGGGTACTACTTAAACTTTCGGGCGAGCAATTGGCTGGTAAATACGATGCTGGCATCGACGCTGAACTGGCGACATGGCTTGCCAAGGAAATCGCACAGGTAGTGGCCAGTGAAACTCAAGTAGTAATTATGGTTGGTGGCGGCAATTACGCCCGTGGTGCACAGCTGGCCGGACACGGCATCGGCCGGGTAACGGCCGACAACGTTGGTATGTTGGCGACTATGATGAATGCCCTAGCTCTCGCAGATGTCTTTAATAATGTTGGTGTTGCTGCTCGGGCACTTACCAACATCAAGGCCGACCAAGTGGCCGACCAATTCACGCATCGCCGGGCCGTGAGCGACTTACGCAAGGGCCGTGTAGTAATTGTGGCGGGCGGTATCGGCCGGCCCTATCTTACGACTGACACGGCCGCGGTTTCCTTGGCACTTGAGCTGGACTGCGAGGCGGTGCTCAAGGCAACGAAAGTCGACGGTGTGTACGATAAGGACCCTGCCAAATTTGCTGATGCAGTCAAAATTGATCACATGAGTTTTGACGAAGCAGTGAGCAACGGTGCTATAAAGGTTATGGACAAGGCGGCGCTGGGGCTCGCTATGGAGCACACGCTACCAACTATTGTGTTCAATCCACTCACCGAAAAAAATATTTTGCGAGCTGCTGCTGGCGAGCCGGTCGGCACTAAAATCGGCTAGATTGGTAAGTCGGCGGCGTCGAGTGTGAGGTGATCGCCGGGCTTGGCTTCCCCGCGCAGAATCTTTTCGGCCACCGTGTTCTCGACAGCTTTTTGTAGGGCCCGGCGCATTGGTCGAGCGCCTAGGCGCGGATCATTACCGACGGCAACAATCTTGGCTATAGCTGCTTCGGTGAGCTCAACCGATATGTTTTGGGTGGCCAATGTTTGATTAATGCCACCGAGCATTAGACGGACCACCTGGGCGAGCTCGTCGGGCGTGAGCGGTCGGAAGAGGACAATTTCATCAAACCGGTTCAGAAGCTCGGGTTTAAATTGGCCGCTGTTTATAAGTTCATCGGTGAACGCTTGCTCGAATTGTTCTAGCTGTTCACCGGCTTCGATGTGCCCACGGATGCTATCAGCGCCAGCATTGCTGGTGGCGATTACCACAGCGTCCTTAAATGATACGCTGCGGCCGTTCGTGTCGGTAAGTTGGCCTTCGTCCAGTAGCTGTAAAAGCAGATTCAGGATATTGGGGTGGGCTTTTTCGATTTCGTCGAGCAGCACAACGCTAAACGGTTGCCTACGGACTTGCATGAGCAGGCTGTTTGCCTCTTCCTTTCCGTCACTTAATATACGGGCGACATCGGTCGGCTGCTGGTATTCGCTCATATCGAGCCGGATCATGCCCGCTTCGTTGCTAAAATATGTTGCGGCAATAGCTTTGGCCAGCTCGGTTTTGCCAACGCCCGTGGGGCCAAGGAACAGAAAACTGCCGATAGGCCGGTTGGGATTACTCACCCCTGCCCGAGCGCGTCGGAGGGCGCTGGCCACCACTTCGACCGCACGCTTTTGGTTAATCATGCGTTCATGGATGGCATCTTCCAAATGAAGCAGCTGATCCGCTTCTACCGGTGCGGCGGCACCGGCTTTAACGCCCCTGGTTTGCTCAATGGCGGCTTCTACGGAACCTTCGGTGATTACTTGGTTGACGGCGTGTGTCAGCGATTGCTCGAGCAGGTGTATGGCCTTGCCTGGATATCCCATGTCGGTTTCGTAGCGTCCACTCAAGCGGTAGGCGGCTTTAATTGCCTGGTAGGTAATAACAATATGGTGCTGAGTCTCAAAGTTGGTTGCGGCGTCGGCCACTACGGTAAGTGTTTCGGCCTCAGGCTGTTCTTTGAGGACGACTGGCGTAAGTTGGCCGGCAAATGCCATATTGCTGGCCCGGAGCTGTTCGTAGTCGTGAGGAGTCATGGCAAAAATAAGTGGCACGCTGCGCGCCTGCACTATGGGGAGTAAGATTTGAGTGGCATTCATGCTGCCGGGGCCAGCCTGGAAGAAGAGCTCTGCATCGTCAAAGAACAGCATGATATTGCCGGCGTGTACTGCTTCGTTCAGCAGGCTAGTAAGCAGATATTCAAGGTCACCCGGACGCTGGGCTGCTGATACGATTGCACTGGCGTCGAGTGCGATAATCTGTCGGTGTTCAAGCATGCGGTCCTGTGCTTCTGCCAGTACATTTTGGGCGAGTGCGTATGCATGGCTGGTCTTGCCAATACCGTCAGGGCCGATGAGTGCGATTGCGCCAGTGCCCTGGCTGAAAGCAGCCTTCATGTCATGTACACCAGGGCTATCAACCAATGCTCTAAAACGGACGCCGTGGCGCTCAATGTTGGCTGACACATTGTGACCAAACTGGTTGAGCCGTGGCGTGAAGCCGCTAGCCCAATCTCGGCCGATGCCGCCAAAATTGTCTGTTTTCTGTTTGCCGGTGTCTAGAATTCGCCCAAGCCAGGCACTGACGGCGTCGACATCGCTAGTGCTCAGTTTGAATTGGCTCAGTAGTTGACCGACGGCTGGCGAGGTGCGCAGCAGTGCGGTAATAATATGCCCCACTCCCACCGTGATGCTGCTGGAGTTATCGGCGATGCGCTGTGCTTCTTGTAAAACAATGCCGAGCTGCGCGGGGTCATCGCTCAAAGCGCCTTGTATAGCACCAGCATCAATAAATAGATGTGCGGTGATAAAGTTAGTCTGCCAGTTGCGCTGTAGGCCTTGCCAGAGTCTAGCGGGAGTATAAGTGACCCCCGGTTTGAGTGCGATCAGACAATCATTGCTAAGGCGATCAGTAAGATCGCCGCCGCGTACGGGCGTATCGGACAACTCAAAACGCCACCACGCTGCCGGCATCGTCAGGAGTATGCCAATCCCGAGGAGACTGTATCCGTACTTGTGCTCCATGGCCACAAGCCATGCACCGCCGAGTAGAAATACGGCAGCGCTAGTTAGTAACCCTAGGTAGCCGGGGTTACCTATAACTTTACCAAGGCGGGCTTTGCGTGCACGTGCGGCATCTAGGTTGAACCCATTCATAAGGCCAGAAGCCCTTTCGCAATAAGCATAGCAGCCAAGATAGGTGCGAGGGGCCAGGCGAGTAGTTCAATCAGGCCAATCAAGCTCAAAAAAACTAGTGACACTGCTGCCGCTAAAAGCACAAATATACGCACCGTAAATCCAACACAGCGGCTCACCAGATTGTCGCCAAAAGCTCGTAATTTTGCATCAATTCCCGCCCCTGGATAGGTAATAATCCGTCGCCACGGCGAAAACAGCGTACGCAGCAAAATGGCAATAGAAAACATGCTAGCCAGACTTGCGAGCCGCCGCCGAGTACTCCGCACGGTGCCCGCCCAGCCTGCACCGTACCACCAGCCAAAAAGACTAAACAACATAAGATGCAGCGCCTTGCGCCAAGCTGGCGAACTTACTATCGAAAGGCTTTGCCGGACGATCTTCTAATATAAACATACCTTAAGCGTATTGTAGCATTTATCTAATATATCTGCGGCTATATGTGTGGTAACGTCAGAGGCTTGCACGCGGTTTGAGATAACTCAGTCTCCGGGCTCGGCCGAGCTGCCCGGATTATCTTTGTCTAGGCGGGTTTTCGTAATTTCGCCAGGTTAATGCTTGAAGATGTGATCTGGCTTGAGTGTTATTTTTGCAATAGCAACCACCTTCACTGATATACTTTGGTACATGATTACGACACTTATTCTTGATGCTGACGGCGTCCTTATAAACGGTGAGAGCTTTTCTGAAACACTAGCGCGTGATTACGATGTTGACCATGACAAAGAGAAGGAATTCTTTACAACTAAGTTCCAAGACTGTCTTGTCGGCAAAGCCGATTTAAAAGAAGCTATAACACCGTATCTTTCATCTTTCGGCTGGAAAAGAACTACCGAGGACTTCTTGGAATACTGGTTCAAAGCCGGGCACAAGCTAAACGAACCACTTATAGAGTACGTACAGAAGCTCCGCAAGTCCGGAATTCGCGTTGTGCTTGCAACCAACCAGGAAAAATACCGCACCCAGTACATGCTTGAGCACATGGGTTTCGAAGCAGCGTTTGATAAAGTCTACTCCTCTGCCCACTTGGGTTTGAAAAAGCCTGCAGTCGAGTTCTTTGCCAAAGTCGTAGATGATTTGGGGGTAAAAAAGGATCATGTGCTATTCTGGGATGACGATCAAAAAAATATAGATGGCGCACTTGCATATGGCGTTCATGCGGAGTTTTATGGCGATTATGATGCATTCCTTACGTGTATGCATTCAAAGTATGTACTAGCCTACTAGGACGACTTGCAGTAAGGGGGTCTCTGTGCGAGCGTTTGGATTGTATCTATGCTGCTAAAGTAAACACCTGCGATCTGGCGGGTCTTTCCTGTAGCGGAGAGAGGGATTCGAACTCTCGATACCCTTTCCAAGGCGGCGCCATAGGCCACTAGGCGACCCCTGTATTTTAGTTGGACAACCCTACGGGTCGGTTTTCTTATTTGGTCAAAAAATGAGGTTGAGCCAAGTGCTAGGGATAACTAGCGTAATGGACAGTATCGACACTATGCGATTCGTTGCAGTGCAATGGATGTGCACGTTACTTATGTAACTTCGTGGGTGTGGTATTTATGCTTGCGCACTCATTAGATCTAGTGTATTAAAAGAGTATGAGACACATTTCCAAAACCATATTTTCCGGAGTCGTCAGTGTAGTCACATTAGTAGCCCCTATTGTTCCAAGCATCGGTCACGCGATAGATGCCAACCTCATCACTAACCCATCGCTAGAAACGGCAAATACTGCCGGTACTGCACCGGTAGGTTGGTCGACTGGCAATTGGGGTACCAATACGGCATCATTCCAGTATGCCAATACCGGCTATGCCTCAAACCGCAGCGCATACGTGAGCGTCACTGGTTATCAATCAGGTGATGCCAAGTGGTACTTCAACCCAGTTAATGTTAACCCTAACACTACCTATACTTTTTCTGAGGCATATCAATCCAGTATTCCAACGCACATCGTTGCCGAAAGCCTAGATGCCAACAATGTTGCCAGCTATTTTGATGTCGCCGCAACTGTTGCCGCCAGCCCCACTAACTGGACACTGGTCACGTACCAGGTACCAACCAAGGCTACCACCAAGCAATTAACTATCTTTCATGTTGTTGAAGCAAATGGTTGGTTAAGAACTGATAATTTCAGCCTGACGCCGCCAGCCCAAGCCCCAAATCCTGTTCCAAACTACTCGATGGAACAAGCGAGTACCACCACGCTGCCAGTAGATTGGGTTCACGGTAAGTGGGGAACCAATACGCCAACGTACCAATATGTTACAAACGATGGCCATGATGGCACGCATAGCGTCAAGCTAACTATGGCAAGCTACCAGTCTGGCGATGCTGAATGGGATTTCACACCGCAACCCCTAACTCGTGGAGCCGACTACCGATTTACTGCCTGGTACAAGACCAACACCATTCCGCACGTTGTTGCACATTACATTAAAGATGATGGCACGGAAGACTTCTTTGGTCTCCCCGACCCCGAACCGGGCACGAATGCGGCCACTACCTGGCAACAATATTCTGATGTCTTTTCTGTCCCGCAAGATGTCCAAGCCGTTTCGCTGTACTTCTTCCTGGGTAACAACGGCTGGGTCCAAACCGACGATTACCACATTACCCCGTACCAGTACACTGGCTTTAATCGCGGCCTTGTCAGCTTAACGTTTGATGATGGCTTCGAAGAGAACATTACAACCGCCCTTCCCGTTCTCGACCAGTACGGATTTAAGGCCACTCACTGCTTCGCAACGCAGTACGTGGAAGGAATCCCGCAGGCAGAGCAAGAAGTAAAGCAGATTGCTGCTGACGGCCAGGAAATCTGCGCACACACCGTCACGCATCCGTGGCTTACTCAAGACACTACGGCACAGGTGGATTACGAGCTTTCACACTCGCAGCAATATTTGCAACAACTCACCGGCCAACAAGTGAAAGACTTCGCCAGTCCTTATGGTGATTACAATGCATCCGTTAATACGGAGATCCAAAAATATTTCCAGTCACACAGGACTACTGATGAAGGCTTCAATAGCAAGGACAATCTGAACGTCTATCGACTCCGTGTCCAGAACATGCAGCCAACCACTACGCTCGCCCAAGTACAGCAATGGGTGAACAAGGCCAAGGCCGACCACACATGGCTCATTCTTATCTACCACGTCATTAGCACAGACCAGGCCAACATGGATGCGTTCGATACGTACAAGCCGGACTTCGATGCGCAAATGGCTTGGCTGGCGCAAAGCGGCATTACCGTAGAGCGCTGGGACCAGGCGCGAGCAGAAGTGCTTTCACAGTAGACCCTGTTGCAACTAAAGCAGTTGCCAGTGATAAGTCTTATCGGTGAAGCCGATTTATAGACGGCGTGGCTGGATATGGTACTCATGCTGAGTTTTACAATAGTTACGACTCATCCCTAGGACGAATGCGTTCAAATATACGCTAGCCCCGCAAGGTAACCTGCGACAAACAGTTTCCGCAGTAATGTTTAAAACAAATGTACGATCCCAAAGCAAAGGACCTGCCATGTGACAGGTCCTTTGCTTTGGCGGAGAGAGGGATTCGACCTGGCCAACAAATTGAAAATGAAATTTGTCAGACCACCCCTTGGGGGCTTCGGGCGGCCACAGCCAGACTTGGCTGTGTCGTTCGAATCCCCTGAGCAGAATAAAATAGCCCACCGTACGGTGGGCTATTTTATTCTGGCGGAGAGAGAGGGATTCGAACCCTCGATACCCTTTCGAGTAAACCGCCTTTCCAAGGCGGCGCCATAGGCCACTAGGCGACCTCTCCGCAACTGCATGAGACAAACCTGCGGTTTTTCTCATCGCGCGGGCAAAATGGAATACATTTTGTCCGGCTGCTCTTTTCCCTTTCAGGAATACACCAGCTTTATAGAGATGATTGCGGGTTCTCTAAAATTTTGCACAGTAACCAAGTCTTGCTGCGGTGTAAAATGAGCGGGCTGGTACGTATTATAGCGGAAAAATGATGCGAAAAACACCTTGCCTGAGAATGTTTTACGGAGGTACACTAATAACGACCCATGGCTCTCATTGAACTCAAGGACGTCAGTAAGCTGTACGGCTTCGGTGATGCGACAAACGTTGCACTCGACGAGGTCAGTTTGACGATTGAGCAAGGAGAATGTGTGGCTGTGATGGGCCCGAGCGGCAGTGGCAAAAGTACCCTCATGAACATTATCGGTTTGCTTGATCACCCAACACATGGTGATTATCATCTGGGAGATAAAAAGGTCAGTCGGCTTGGCACCAACCAACGTGCCAAAGCGCGGCGCGATAAAATCGGCTTCATCTTCCAATCTTTTAACCTGTTGCCCCGCCTAACGGCCATCGACAATGTAGCACTACCGCTCCTGTACAAAGGTATGTCACAAGGTAAGCGCATGAAAAAGGCCTGGGATATGCTGGAACGCGTTGGTTTGGGCGACCGTGCCTACTATTACCCTCGCCAGTTATCAGGCGGTCAAAAGCAGAGCGTGGCCATTGCCCGGGCGCTCGTGAATGAGCCTCAGCTGATCATTGCGGACGAGCCTACGGGTAACCTGGACAGCAATAGTTCTCGTCTGGTTATGGAGTTACTCAGCGAAATTCACAAAACCGGCAATACTGTTATATTTGTGACGCACAACCCTGAGCTCACCCGTTTTGCCACTCGAGTGGTATACATGCAGGATGGTACCATAAAGCACGATGAACAGACTCGCCTGGGCGAGGTTGGCCGCTATGCGCGTGCGGTAATGTATGCCGTCCCCGAAACTACCGAGGAAGATGACCTAGCGGGTGTATCACTGCTCATGAACGTGCTCGATAAACGGGCTGAAGCCCCAAAGGCGGGTAAGCGAGCGGCGCGGCCGAAGGCCAAGAAGGCTGCTCCCAAGCGGAAGAAGGTCGCTAAATGAGTCTGCGCCGCGAGAACCTGCGGCTGGCGTATCGCAGTCTGCAGGCTGCTAAAGCACGTAGCTTCCTGACGATGCTCGGCATCGTTATAGGGGTTACGGCGGTGATACTGGTAGTATGCATCGGCCAGGGTGTTAAACAACAGATAGCCAACACACTCGGCCGGTACGGCAAGGATGTGTTTGTGGTGCAGCCCGGCCAATCACACGGGGGTGGTGGGTTCTTTACCGGCATGGCCGGCGCGAGCAGCAGCCTACTGACCCAGCAAGATCTGCGTACAGTACAAAAGGCATCGGGCGTAGCTAGTGTGGCGCCGCTTAGCACGGCCAGTGGGAGTATGACGGGTGATTATACAGTTGCCTCACCATTTATTATTGCTACTACCCCCGATTTTGCGGATATTGTGCAGCAGCATATGCTCTCGGGTGGTTTTTTCGAACAAAGCGATGATGGTAAAGCGGTGGTGCTTGGCATGAGCGTTGCCCAAAAACTATTTAATGACAGCTCGGCAGTTGGCCAGACGCTCGCCTGGCGTGGTCGGCAATTGATGGTGGCAGGTGTGTTTGATGATTTTAAGGCACCTCCACTCTCTGTAGAAGCAAACTTTAATAATGCTGTGTTTGTGCCATATGACATGGCGCAGAAAGCAACCGGTAACCCGCTGGGTATATACCAGATTCTTGCCAAGACACAGTCTAAGGGTGGCTCAGCTAAGACGCTCGGCGCGGTGGATACGGCGCTGGTAACGGCGCACGGCGGAGCACGTGACGCAATCGTTGCGCCGGCATCATCGGCTCAAAGTGCATCCGACCAGACGATTCACCTGCTTACACTGCTGGTGGCCGGTGCGGCCATAATCGCTCTTATTGTGGGGGGTGTCGGTATCATGGATGTGATGCTCGTAAGTGTCACCGAGCGCATGTACGAAATTGGGCTGCGCAAAGCCATCGGTGCCACGAACCACCAAATTATGCGTCAGTTTGTGGTTGAGGCCTTTGTGTTGAGTGCGTGGGGGGCGTTTATTGGGCTGCTTCTATCCTGTATTACAGTGGGCTTGCTGCGTGCGTACACTAGCCTACAGCCAGTACTGATATGGCAGGCGCTACTGTTCGCGCCGCTGATTGCCGTATCTGTCGGTATGTTTTTTGGCAGTATGCCCGCGCTTAAGGCTGCTCGCAAAGACCCTATCGAAGCACTTCGCCACGACTAGACATACACCCTACTTTATAGTATTATAAACAGCCTATGATCGATAGAGAACAGCGCTCTATCGCTAGAAACATTGCTGTGGGCCGGTGCCCGGTTACGCATGAAGACGCGTCAACCAAAGCGAGAGCCTACGGGCTTTTTGCTAAATCAGTACTGGCCCGAATTTCCTTGAACGTTGCTGGCGAAGATATGAAAGCATTCCAGGACAACAGTGTCAGTGGCCTTGTTAAGGCATTTGCTGATTCTGTATATGCGCAGGGCGTAGCGGTGATTAATAGCATGCCTCATCACGACGAAGAGATGCTTCGCAGAATGTCGAATGCGCGTAGAGAGAGATATGACTTTCCGCCGTCCCCTGCGGTAGCTATGGAGCGGCTCCATAGTGGTCTTGCGACGGCGGTTCTTGTAGAAACTGTCACGTTCCGAACACTTGCCTACTATACTGGTGGCGGTAATAGCCTGACGCATAAAGGTTTGATTGCCTCGTGGAGAGTACCTTTTCTGTTTGCGCAAACATACCAGAATGCTGTAACGCCGGCACTAGAAATGGATTTGACCGAAGAAGCTGACTACGCGTTTCAGGGCGAGGATGATAGATCTATTTTTAGGGCGTCCGTGAGCAGCATAGATCCTGTTAAGGGTTTAGCGATCGCGGGGGACTATGTACCAGACCCAGGTATTACTGACGATAACAACGAACCACACCTTGGGTGTCCTGTGACGCTGCTGCCAAGGTTTGTTCTAAACTCGCACAAAATTATGGCTGATGCCGCTGTGCGTAATGGCATTATTACAGTATCTTAACTCCGCTAGAACAGCGTCACAATAGCCGCAACGCCGGCTGTGGCCATGAGCAGCGTAGTTAGCCAGCCGATAGCGGTAGTGAGTGGGCGATTACGCCAGTGGCCCATCACCTTTTTGTTGCTGCTTATTTTAACGATAAAAAAGAGTACAAATGGTGCCACCAAGCCATTGGCGACAGCTGAGTAGATAAGTGCCTTTATAGGGTCAATGCCGAGGAAATTAAGCCCCAGGCCAATCAGCATCGAAATGATGATGATGCCATAAAACGAGTATGCCTTGCCGAGCTGTTGGTACAGACCCTCCTTCCAGCCCAATGCTTCAGCAACGGCGTAGCTGCTGCTGCCGGCTAACACGGGTATAGCAAGCATGCCCGTACCTATGATACCCAGCGCGAACAGCAGGTATGTTGCATTGCCAGCAAATGGCTTCAGCGCTTCGGCAGCTTGGGCGGCGCTGGAAATCTCGGTAACACCGTGCGGGAACAATATGCCGCCGCAAGCAGCAATGATAAAGAACATCACTAGGTTGCTGAGTAGCATGCCGCTCCATACATCAATCCTCATAGCCTTCACTTCTTCGGGCTTGGTGGCACTTTGGCGCTGACGCAAGGTAGTTTTACCCTGCAGGATTTGTTCTTCTACTTCCTGGCTGGTTTGCCAAAAAAACAGATATGGTGAAATAGTGGTCCCTAGTATGGCGCAGATAAGCAACAGTGACGTTTTATTAAATGCCAGATGCGGCGTGATTGTATGGTGCAACGCCTGTCCCCAGTTGAGATGCGCCAGGATGCTCGATGCCACATAACTGAGCAAGATAAGCGCCAGCCACTTGAGGTAGCGGGCGTACTTTGCATAGGGTGTAAACACCTGCAATAACAGGCTAGTTGCCGCAAAACCAACCACCAGCCATGAAAAACTAAAGCGTGAGTTAAGCAGTTGCACACCTTTGGCCATAGCACCCAGATCGGCGCCAATATTAAAGGCGTTCGCGGCAAACAATAGGAATGTACAGAACCGTAACACGCGTGGCGAATAGTAGGCCCGGATGTTGCCGGCGAGCCCCCTGCCCGTCACTAGTCCGATTCGGGCGCACATTTCCTGCACGACGCTCATAAGTGGGAACGTCCACAAGCTGAGCCAGAGCATGCCAAAGCCAAACTGGGCGCCGGTCTGGCTATAGGTGGCGATGCCCGATGGGTCGTCATCGCTGGCACCCGTCGTAAGCCCAGGCCCGAGCATATACCAATAGTCTTTGGCTTTTTGTCGGGCTGCTGCAACCGGCGGCGCGTGTAAAATCTGGTTGCCAACTTGCACGGTACGGTCAAGTACTATAGCAGGTGCCTCGGCGCTTTTGGCAAGAAGCGCATCGGCCGAATATTCTCGGTGCAAGAAATTTGCGGCGGGTTTTTCGGGTGTTTGTTGTGTCATATGGCGCGTATGTGTTTGCCTGTTGCTGCTATTGTAGCAAATCAATTGAATACTGGATATTTATTTCTGCAGCTCAGCTCCTGCTCTCAAGCTTGCGTACGTGAATTTTTTGAACCGGCCTAGATATGCTTACCAAAGTAGTACCAGAAGTGGTAAATGGTGTAAGCGGCTACTGCTAGAAACCAAACTAGTAGGATGTCCAGGTGGTGGCGCCGCGAAAATTGGACGCTACGTGCTAGCCAAGATGGTGTTTTGATATGTTCCTCACCCAGGTTGTAGAGTGTGACATACCAGAAAAGTACGTACATAACTACATCGACCGTCAGGCAGAATGGGCATAGGGCGTGAATGCGGAATAGGCTTTCCCAGAACATCCACAATGCAAACAGGACGCCCGCGGCGGCACCCGCTTGTAGCCCCTGCCAGAACCAGCGTTTAAAGCGCGCACCAGCCAGTATAGCAACGCCGATTGTTATGATCACCGGAAAGGTTATTAGGCCGAAGAACGGGCCAGGAATGTGGAATAGCTCGCCCTGCCCAGAGGTAATCACGCTGCCGCAGCTAATAAGTGGGTTTAGGTCGCAACCGGGCTGATAGTGCGGATTTTGCCAAATTCGTACTTGGTCGTAGGTGAGCATGATTGAAGCAAGCAGGCCAATAATCCCACTGACCATAAGTAACCAGGGTAAAATAGTGCCGAGTTTTGCAAGCGGCCCGGTTGGCTGCTTTGTGTTCTCTACTGCTTGCTTTCTAGTACTCATCATGTCTCGCTGCACGAGCCGGTGCTCCTGGTGGTGGTAGACTGTTCGGCTGTTGCCAACTCGCCCGCTACCTGATGTCCGGTCAATGCATAACCGACATTATTGTATGTGGTAGAAGTGGCAAACACAATGCCGAGTACCTTACCATCGCTGCCTAGTAGTGGTCCACCGGAGTTGCCGGGGATGATGTGCGCTCTGAGTGAATAGACATCACGCACGGTACTCCCCTGATCGTAGATGTTGCGGCCGTAGGCAGAAAAATGGTCGATCACAACGGCGGTTTGGGCATTAAAACTACCACCACCCGGATAGCCCAGCACTACTCCTGGCGTATTGCTGGGTTGCTCGGTGTCGTTGATGGCAAGCGGCTGCCCGGAGAGGCCTTTTACTTGTAATACAGCCAGGTCAAGATCAGGGTCAAACCATGTCACGCGGCTGCTGTGGATGCTATCGCCCTGGATTACCTTTGGGTTTGCCACACCGGCGACGACATGAGCATTAGTGACAATTTCATCCGGCTTTACCATAAAGCCGCTGCCTTCAACGATGCCGCCGCAGCCGGTACCTTCTACCTTTACGACCGAATCATGTGCGGCGGTAACTACAGAGTTAAATGAACCGAGCGATGGTGCATTGGCCGTGGTGTTGGGGTTGGGCTCAAGCCCCCGGAATACTTCAGGGAAACCGTTCGGATCTATGAGCTTGTTGAGCGAACTCAAGAAGGAAGTAGCTGGTGGTAAGTGTGTATTGAGCGTGCTCAATATGCGCGAGTTATTGAGTGCTTGCTGCAGGCCAGCATTCGGTCCAAGCACAAGTATAGAGGCGCCAAGCCATGCGGTGAATAAGATAGTAACGACGGCCATGATTGAGCCGAGGCTGCCATCGAAAGCATTTAGCGAGCCACTGCGCATTAGCTGTTGTTTGAGTCGCATGCCAATGATTTCGCCGATGGTCATAAAAATAAACCCGCCGAAGAGCACTACTACCAAGCTAGTGAGTAGTCTGGTGGTGGTGCCGGATTCAAAATCAACCAAGAAGTTGCTGAGCCAGGAGCCTACAAACAGGCCAACTATAAAACCAATGGTTGAGCCCGCCTGGCGTGCTAGCCCGATTCGATAGCCACGTGCTATAGCAAGAATGGCAAAGATGATGATGAGCAGGTCAATAGTGTTCACTAGGAAACCTTACCCTGCTCCACGGATAATACTTACCAGCAACATAAATACCCCGAACCCAATGCAATACCAGCCAAATGGTCTGAGTGATTTGTTCTGGAAGTATTTATCGAGATAACGCACTGAGAGATACGCGGCGCCGCCAGCCAGCAAACTGCCGACTAACATGGGGCCGCCGCTGGTGTGCATCTGGCTGAGTACGCTCGGCAGTTTATAGATGCCGGCAGCGAGAATAATTGGCGTGGCAAGCAGGAACGAAAACCGTGCAGCATCCTGGTGGTCGAGTCCGCTCTTAAGGCCCGCAAGCATCGTAATGCCGGAACGGGATATACCGGCAAATAGTGCGCCAATCTGGGCTACGCCAATCAGCCCTGCTCTTTCGAATGTCAGATGGTCGCTGACAACTCGGGCTGTTTTGGCCGCCGCCATTTCATCACTACTTGCAGCGCGGCGTCTTCGTGGTCGGTTCAGCTCGGCAACGGCGACAAGGCGGTCACCTTTTATCAGCATAATGCCGTTCAGTATGATAAAAATAATCGCAAAAAATGCCGTAGCAAACTCGGCGCGCAGCTTATGTTCAAAAATCAGCCCGATGAGCCCTGCCGGTATAGTGGCAACAATGAGCAGCCAGGCCAGCTTGGCGTCGCTGTCGTCGGCTTCTACTCGCTTAGCTCTTAGGGTGCGCACAAAGCCTTTGGCAATGCGTGTCCACTGCTCGTGGTAGAAGATAATCAGCGCAATGGCGGTCGCCACGTGCATCATAACCAAGAAATTAAGGAACGTTGAGCTGGTGGCAACTTGCTGACTATTGATGTTGTTCCAGCCAAATAAATCTGCAATCAGCACCGAGTGGCCTAGTGATGAGACCGGGAAAAGCTCGGTTACTCCCTGGACAACCCCTAAGATGATCGCCTGTAGATAGCTAAGCATACCCTCCTAGTGTACCAGAAGACACTTTACCGGGGATGTCTTAAGCTGTACTGCGTATGGTAGGTGTGTATACTTAAACGGGTAATGAACGGGAATATGCTGGACTTGCGGATAAAAAACTCATTTCCAGGGCGTGCACGGACAGTTTTGGCGGCGGTACGATCTGCTATGGCCAAGCCGCTGGCTCGCTGGCTCATACTGGGCTTATTTGTGGTGCAGGCGGTGGTACTGGTGTTTGCCGTGCATATCACAACTCCACCTGACGAGCAGAATAATATCGATTTTATCCAGTATTATGCCCACCATTCGCTGAGCCCTTTCTTTACCGATCAGACCCCCACCTATAGTCTTGGCGACAAGACCCGGGAAGTAGACTATCTGTATCACTACGTGATGA